>Ga0114973_10000854_pt1 | contig 22923 bp, 21 predicted proteins | sample M_140807_MF_Meta_FD_87025 | JGI IMG/M metagenome (GOLD analysis project Ga0114973, IMG submission 87025) | Freshwater microbial communities from Lake Montjoie, Canada to study carbon cycling - M_140807_MF_MetaG | ecosystem: Environmental > Aquatic > Freshwater > Lake | place: Lake Montjoie...
GGCCGGCGCCGCCAGCAGGGCCAGGCTGCTGGCGTGGCTGCAGGTGATCGGCACCCGGCAGCCGCCGCGCCGCTCCAGCAGACGCACCAGGGCCCGGACCCCTGGAGCGGGGGCGGCATCGTTCTCATCGATGTGAAGATCGAGGCCGCACCCCAGGGTCTCGGCCTGAGCCAGCAGGGCCTCCAGCCCCACCGCATCCCAGGCCAGCGGGGAGAAGGAGGTTCCCACCACGCTGCCCAGCAGGCCGCCATCACTCGCCACCCTTCGGGCCAGCAGGGCCCCATCGGCCGTGCGCCAGTACCCAAGCGGTGCCAAGGCCACCAGTTGCAGATCCACCCGGCCGGCCCAGCGGCGACGGATCTGCTGCAGCGCCTCCCACACCTCCAGGGCCGCAGGGGCCTGACTGTCCACATGGCTGCGGAGGGCCCGCACCCCCTGGAGCCAGGCCCGCTCCAGCGCCAGGCCGGCCCGCTGGAGCACCTGGTCGCCGCGGCGCTCCTGAAGCTCCCGCAGGTTGGCCTCCAGGGCACCGGCCATGGTGCCGGCGGGATTGGGGAAGGCGGCGCCGCTGAAGGCCTTGTCGAGGTGAACATGGGGATCCACCAGCGGGGTGAAGGCCAGGGGCAGCTCCGTGGAGGAGGGCCGCTCCAGGGGATGGAGGGCCGTGATCCTTCCCTCGGCATGGCTGATCCGCACCGCCACCAAGCCATCGCGATCGGGGGGCGGCAGGGTGGCCCCGGGATCGAGCAGACAACGGGGCACCCGCAGCGGCCCGAGGCTGGTCATCGGAGGGTGGGCTCTGCGGCGGCCTGGTTGCTGCGCAGGATGATGAAACGACCGGCCCCGGCCAGGGTGACGGCGCTGTAGCGGGGGATGGACCAATCAGGCAGGAGCTGCTGCCCCCCCAGGTCGGTGCGGTACAAACTCAGCAATCCGAAATTGCGCCGCCGGGTGGCCGCCAGGGCGAGACGGCCCAGGAGGTCGTGCTGGGCGGCGATTAAACGGGGACAGTCGCGCACAATCAGATGAGCCAGCATCGGCAGGCCGCCCTCCCGGCAGATCTCAAGCTCAGCCGCACGGGTGATCTGGTCGGCGGCGAAACGCTGAAATTCCTCCTCGCCAGGGTTGGTGGCGGCCAAGCCGAGGCCGAGGCTGGCGGCGAGGGCCAGGCCCAACAGCGTGCGGGTGCCCACCGCACCCGCTCCGGCTCCCCGGAAGGCAGAAGAACAGGGCGCCAGCGGGGTCGATCCCGGACCGCACCGGAGCGGGGACCGGGAGAAACGGCTCATGCGCAAGGGAGATGCCAGCGGCGCCCTTGAGGAGGAAGCCGGGAGACGCCGGAGGCTTCGCGAGCGCAGTGGCAGGGTGTGGGAAGTCAGGCCGCCAAGGGGTTGAGCACGGGCCGCCAAGGCGCGGATAGCCAGGGCACGGGCAGGCACGATGCAAACCGGCATCCTCGGACCAGGATGGCAGAAATCGCCCATAGGCGCGGGCTCGGATCGTCCCAAGGGTCGTCCCGCCGGGTGGGCCCGCGGCCCCTCCAACCGGCCCGGCAGGTGCCCAAAGGAAGGCCCCGGTTGCGCGGGGATGCGGTGATAGGGTGCTGAAACGCGGCGGGCGTAGCCAAGCGGTTAAGGCAGCGGCTTGTGGCGCCGCCATTCGGGGGTTCGATTCCCCTCGCTCGCCCTGTTGCCACATCAGCCACCCCTGGCTTGCCCACGGGGTGGTTTTTTGTTGGGGCGAAAACCCCATGGCGGCGCCAAGGGCCGAATGGCGTGGTTGGGCTCCGAGCGGTTCGCTTCAGCCCGAATCGGCAACCCAGCGCTGCCGAAGGTCGGCCAGCAGGGCTTCCCCGCCATCCCGAACCGGATCGTGACAGGGCAACCCGGTGAGGGCGGCCATCGCCTCCAGGGCGGCGACCGCCTGATCGGCCGGCAGATGGCCGGTGTTGAGGGCGATCGCCACCACCCCGACCGGTGTCAACGCGTCGATGTCCGGGCGTGCCAGGGCCGCCATCGCCTCCAGGGCGGCGATCAACTGCGGGATCGAAGGCAGGGGGATGTGGGGCTGGTTGCGGATCGTGGTCTGGCCGGCGCGGTGCACAAGCAGCAGGTCGGTGGGCTGGCTGCCCCGCAGCAGCGGCAGGGTGGCGGTGGAGCCTGGATGGCAGAAGGAGCCCTGGCCCTCCACCAGCACCAGGGCTTCTGGGCCCGCCCCCTCCGCCGCGCGCAGCACCGCCTGCTCCACCGCCCCGGCGGCGTAATCCACCCGTACGGCATCGAGGGCCAGGCCGCTGCCGGCAATCAGGATGCCGGCCTGGCCCGTGGCCACGAAACGGGCGTCGAGGCCGGCCCGGAGCGCGGCGGCCTGCAGCTCCAGGCAGGCGCTCATCTTGCCCACCGACATATCAGAGCCCACCGCCAGCAGGCGGCGGGGCGCCAGGGAAGCCGCCCGGGCCGAACCCACCGCCAGATCGTCGGGTTCGCGGCGCAGGTCCCAGATCCAGCGGCCCGGCCGCACGAGGGCCGCCAGCCGGGGATCCTCCGCCAGTCGGCTGTGCAGGCCACTGGCCACCGAAAGGCCCGCCGTCAGCCCCACCGCCAGATCGGCATGGAGCTCGGCGGGGAGGCGGCCGCCGGAGGGGGCCAGACCCACCACGGCAACGGCCCCCTGGGCCGTGCCCGCAACCCGGTCGGCCAGGGCGGCGGCCGGCAGCAAAGGCAGGGCCTCCTCCATCGTGGCCACCACCGGCACGGACCGCCGGATGCCGGTGATCCGCTCGAGATCCTCCCCCGCATGGTCGGGATCGATCACCGCGGCCACCGGGCCCCGGCGATAGCGCAACAGGGCAAGGCCCGTCTTGCCGCCGAGGTTGTCGAGGCCGTGGTGCTGCAGGAGCACAACCGGAGCATCGGGACTGAGCATCACGCCATCACTCCGGCACCTCCGCCCCGAAACCCCCTGGCCCCGCGCCGCTGGGCAACACCCCCAGCCCGGGGCTGGCGCCGGGAAGCAGGCGATCGGCCACGAGCGTCGGCCCCGCAAAGGGATCGTCGAGAAGGTTGAGGTGGCTGTCCAGATCGGGCCAGCGCGCCAGGGGGAGCAGCTGGGCAGCGGCGCCGTTGAGCAGGGCGCTGTCGGAGTAGCAGCCGAGCATCACCTCCAATCCCAGCCGGCGGGCCGCCTGGGCCATCAGCAGGGCCTCGGCGAGCCCGCCGCTCTTGAGAAGCTTGATGTTCACCCCATCCACATAAGGGGCCAGGCGCACCACATCCGCGAGGGTCCAGCAGCTCTCATCGGCCACCAGCACGATCGGACAATCCAGCTCCAGGGCGGCGAAGGCGGCGGCATCGGCCTCCGGATCCTCCTGGGCCGGCAGGGGCTGCTCCACCAGCGCCACCTGGCGTTCGGCCAGCCAGCCCACCATGGCGCGGGCCCCCTCGAGATCCCAGCCACCGTTGGCATCCACCTGCAGCTCAGCGTCGGGCCCGCCGGCCTGACGGCGCTGATCGAGGGCTGCGGCCACCGCCTCCACCAGGGCCCGGTCGTGATCGAGACCCTCCGGGCTGCCCAGCTTGAGCTTGATGCGGCTGGCCGGCAGCTGGGTCCACCAACGCTCCAGCCGCGCCAGCACCGCCTCCACCGAACCGAGGCCGAGGGTCACGCTGGTGGGAACGCCCTGCTGCGGATCCAGACCCCAGAGGCGATGAAGCGGCACCCCGAGCCGCTTGCCCCACCAGTCCTGGAGGGCCAGATCCAGGCCGCAGCGGGCCGGTGGAGACAGGGACTCAAAAAAGGGCTCCAGGGCCTGCCGGGGCTGGGGGGGCAGGGCTTTCAGCCGGGGGGCGAGGGCCTGGAGTTCGGCGGTGATGGCGGCGGTGTCGTAGCGGCGGTGTCCGGTGTCGAATCCTCCGGTCTCCCCGATCCCAACCAGGCCCTCGTGCTCCACCTCCACCAGCAGGTGCTCCACGGCGGCGGTGGTACCCCGGCTGATCGCCAGCGGCACAGCCTTGGTGAGGGGGAAAGGCAGCAGTCGCAGTTCCATCGCCTCAAGCTGGCACAACCGGCAACAGGGGCGCCGCCCGCGCAATCCGGCCGACCAGGCCTCGGACCACGCCCGGGACCGGTTCGAAATCTGAAGATTCGCTCAAGGCGCTGGCTTAGGTTGCATCGGATTGCAGCCTTCGGACGTTGACGCTCCTTCCCCAGCCACTACGCAGTGGCAAGGCTGCCCGCAGCTCCGAAGGCCTGAGAACGGAATTCCACCGCCCAGACCGCGGCCAGGCCGTGAGCGCCGCCCGGTTCCAAATCCCCTCCACCGCCGCGGATCCGCCGGTGACGCCCCAGATCACCCCGGGCTGGATCCTGGCCAGCGTGCCCTACGCCCTGATGCACCTGGCCTGCCTGGGCGCCTTCTGGACCGGCGTCAGTGGTGAGGCGCTTCTGGTGTGCCTGGCCTCGTATGTGATCCGCATGTTCGGCGTGACGGCCGCCTACCACCGTTACTTCTCCCACCGCACCTTCCGAACCAGCCGGGTTTTCCAGTTCGTGCTGGCGCTGCTGGCCACCTCCTCGGCCCAGCTGGGTCCGCTCTGGTGGGCCGCCACCCATCGCCACCACCATGCCTGCTCCGACACCGAGCAGGATCCACACTCGCCGCGGCATTACGGCTTCTTCTGGTCGCACATGGGCTGGTTCCTCCACCCTGGAAACCGCCGCGACAACCTGGCCGCGATCAGGGATTACGCCCGCTTTCCCGAACTGCTGTTCATCGACCGCTGGTCGTTGATCAGTCCAGCCGTGCTCGGCTTCGCCACCTTCATGCTCGGCAGGGTGCTGGCGGAGGCGGGCCGGCCGACCTCCGGCGCTCAGATGCTGGTGTGGGGATTCTTCATCTCCACGGTGCTGCTGTATCACGGCACCTACACCATCAATTCCCTCTCCCATGTCTTCGGCAGCCAGCGCTTCGCCACCGGCGATGACAGCCGCAACAATCCGCTGCTGGCCCTGATCACGCTGGGGGAGGGATGGCATAACAACCATCACCACTGCCAGTCGAGCTGCCGTCAGGGCATCTACTGGTGGGAACTCGACATCACCTACCTGGCGCTGAGGCTGCTGGCGGCCCTCGGCCTGGTCTGGGATCTGCGTCCGGTGCCCGCCAAGGTGTATGCGGAGGCCGCCGCGGCCCGCCGCAGCCGCCGGCCCCGCCCCTGAAATCCCGCCCGGCCCCTCCGGACTCGGATCGCTCCAATCGCCCCAACGATTCGCCCCAACGATGCCCCCGCAAGGGTGGGGATTCCCTGCTGATCGCCCGGTGCGACACCGGATTCAGGCGTCCAGGCGCCATGGCTAGCGCTGACCTCTGGCAGGGCAGCACCGAGACCATGCTGTCGGAAGATGGACCGATGAGCCTCAACGATCCCCGTTCCAGCGCCAGTGCCCCTTCGGTGGTGGAGCCTTCCGCAATTCAGCCCCCGCCAGGATCCACCGGTCCGATCGGGAGTGCGGAGCGGGCGGCGGAAGGAGCCAGGGTGCGCGGCAGCTACTGGATCACCACCTTCGGCTGCCAGATGAACAAGGCGGATTCCGAGCGGATGGAGGGCATCCTCGAAGCCATGGGTTACAGCCACGGCCTTGATGAGCACAGCGCTGATCTGGTGATCTACAACACCTGCACCATCCGCGACAGCGCGGAACAGAAGGTGTACAGCTACCTCGGTCGCCAGGCTCTGCGCAAACGGGCCGACCCCAACCTCACCCTGGTGGTGGCCGGCTGCGTGGCCCAGCAGGAGGGGGAAGCCCTGCTGCGACGGGTACCGGAACTGGATCTGGTGATGGGTCCCCAGCACGCCAACCGCCTGGCCTCCCTGTTGGAACGGGTGGAGAGCGGCCAGCAGGTGGTGGCCACCGAGGAGCACACCATCCTGGAGGACATCACCACCGCCCGCCGGGACAGCGCGGTGTGCGCCTGGGTGAATGTGATCTACGGCTGCAACGAGCGCTGCACCTACTGCGTGGTGCCCGCCGTGCGCGGGCGGGAACAGAGCCGCCTGCCCCAGGCCATCCGCCTGGAGATGGAGGGCCTGGCGGCCCGGGGCTACCGGGAGGTCACCCTGCTGGGCCAGAACATCGATGCCTACGGACGCGATCTGCCGGGAATCACCCCGGAGGGCCGCCGCTCCCACACCCTCACCGACCTGCTGGCGGCGGTGCACGACGTGGAGGGAATCGCGCGCCTGCGCTTTGCCACCAGCCACCCCCGCTACTTCACCGACCGCCTGATCGATGCCTGCGCCGATCTGGACAAGGTGTGCGAGCACTTCCACATCCCCTTCCAGAGCGGCGACGACGACGTGCTGCGGGCGATGGCGCGGGGCTACACGGTGGACCGCTACCGCCGCATCATCGACCGCATCCGCCAGCGCATGCCCGATGCGGCGATCAGCGCCGATGTGATCGTGGCGTTTCCCGGCGAGAACGACACCCAATTCCGGCGCACCCTGGCCTTGGTGGAAGCGATCGGCTTCGACCAGGTGAACACCGCGGCCTACTCGCCGAGGCCCAACACCCCAGCCGCCGGCTGGGCCGACCAGGTGCCGGAGGCGGTGAAAGTGGAACGCCTGCAGGAACTCAATGCCCTGGTGGAACAGGTGGCACGCCAGCGCAGCGCCCGCTACCTGGGAAGGGTGGAGGAAGTGCTGGCCGAGGGGGTGAATCCGAAGGATCCGACCCAGCTGATGGGCCGCACCCGCACCAACCGGCTCACCTTCTTCCCGGCCGCCCGCCCTGAGGGACCGACCCACAGGCCCGGCGAACTGGTGCGGGTGAGGATCGACACGGTGCGGGCCTTTTCCCTGAGCGGCAGCCTCGCCTGAGGGACGAACAGCGCAGGCGCCGGGCGGCCGTGGCCTCGCCCCGGGGGAAGTTGGCTGATACGTTTGGCGCCGCCCCGTTCCCTCCATGCCCAGCGATCCCGTGCCGCCGTCCACCTGCCACGTGGGGGTGGTGTTCGGGGGAGCCTCCGGGGAACACGCGGTGTCGATCCGCTCTGCCAACACCGTGGTGGGCGCCCTGCGGCGGGGCAGCAACGCCGATCGCTACCGGATCAGCTGCTTTTACATCGACCAGCAGGGCCGCTGGTGGCCTCCGGCGGTGGCCGAGGCGGTGCTGCTGCGGGGCGTGCCGGCCGAGCCGGCCGGCACGCCCGATCCGCTTGCGCCCCATGGCTTCCGTGGCTTCCCCGAAGGGGCTCTGGCGGTGGAGGTGTGGTTTCCGGTGCTCCACGGTCCCAACGGTGAGGACGGCACCATCCAGGGCCTGTTCAGCCTGATGCAGGTGCCCTATGTGGGCTCCGGGGTGCTGGGGTCCGCGGTGGGAATGGACAAGCAGGCCATGAAGGCCGCCTTCGCCGCCGCCGGGCTGCCCCAGGTGCCCTATGCCTGCGTGGAGGCCACCGAGCTGGGGGAGGCTGGCGCCGCTGAAGGTGCGGGCGCCCTCCTCAACCGCCTCGAAGCGGATCTCGGCTATCCCTGCTTCGTGAAGCCGGCCAACATGGGGTCGTCGGTGGGCATCAGCAAGGCCACCGACCGGGCCAGCCTGCAGGAAGGCCTGCGCCAGGCGGCGGCCCTCGATCCCCGGCTGGTGGTGGAGCGGGGTGTCAAGGCCCGCGAACTGGAATGCGCCGTGCTGGGCACCACCGATCTGCGCGCCTCCGTGCTGGGCGAGATCTGCTTCGATGCCGACTGGTACGACTACACCACCAAGTACAGCGAAGGGCTCAGCCACACCGTGATTCCAGCCCGGGTGCCGGCCGAGCTGGCCGAGCGGGCCCAGGCCATGGCGATCGCCGCCTGCCGCGCCGTGGGAGCCAGCGGCCTCTCCCGGGTGGATTTCTTCTACGACGAAGCCGATGGCCAGCTGTGGCTCAACGAGATCAACACCCTGCCGGGCTTCACCAGCCAAAGCATGTACCCGATGCTGTGGGACGCCAGCGGGTTGCCGCTCGAGGATCTGGTGCACGCCCTCGTGCAGGGAGCGCGAGAATCGGCGGGGCTCCCATTCCCCTCGAACCAAGCACCATGACCCAAGGCCTGCTCTGGCTGCCGTTGCTGGTGGTTTTCGTGCTGCTCACCGGCCTGGGCTGGCTGGAACGCCGCCGCCAGCGGTTGTTTCGCGAATGGGCGGATGGTGCCGAACTGGCCAAGCTGGATGGCTGCGGGGCGGCCCGCTTGATCAACGGCGAGCTCAGCTGGAGCACCTTTGAGGCGGGCACCTTCCAGCCGGCCGGCAGCTTTCCGATCAAGCAGCTGGAGCTGGTCGAGCTGCTCTCCCTCGGTTCGGGAGAAGCCCCGCTCACCGCCGAGAGCCAGGGCGCCTGCAGGCTGCGGCTGGTGGGAGGTGGCCTGCAGAAGGACCTGCCCTTCTCGGATGCCGAGCGGGCCCGCCGCTGGATTGATGAATTGATGGCGCGTTCGCGCTGCGAACTCTGAGGTGGCCCCGGTGGACCGTCAGCCATGAGTGATTCCTCCCTGCGGCCAGGTGCCGAACGCCGACGCCAGCTCAGGCAGGAGCGCCGTGCCGACCGCCTTCGCAATGCCTGGCGACTGGTGGTGTTCAGCGCCATGGCCACCGGGCTGGGCTACGGGCTGCTGAGCCAGGGCTGGACGCTTCGATCCCCCAGCCAGGTGGAGGTGAGCGGCAGTCGGCTGGTGAATCGGGACCAGGTGATTCAGGCGGCGGGGCTGCACTTTCCCCAGCCCCTGCTGGCCCTTCAGCCCCGCCAGATCATCCAGACCCTCTCCACGGCGCTGCCGGTGGAGAACGTGCGGGTGACCCGGCTGATGCTGCCGCCCCGGCTGCGGGTGGACCTGATCGATCGGGCGGCGGTGGCCCGGGCGGAACGGCGGACCGAGGCCGGGCTGGAGCAGGGCTACGTGGATCGGCTGGGCAACTGGATCAGCCTGCGGCAGAACCTCGGGGTTCGGCTCGAAGGCACCGAGGGACTCCGCGTGGTGGGCTGGAATGGGCGTCACCGCCCGGCCCTGGCCGTGGTGCTGAACCAGCGGCAGGCCTTCGCCGGCAGCCTCAAGGAGATCCGCTTCGATCCCGAGGGCAGCCTGTGGCTCCGCACCACGGATCTCGGCACCCTGCGGCTGGGCCCGGTGGATGGCCAGCTTGAGCATCGCGTCGCCGTGGCCGCCCATCTCAATGCCGCCCTGCCGGCCCCACTTCGGGGCCGGCGGCCCCAGATCGTCGACCTGAGCGACCCGGACCAGCCTGAACTCAGTGTCAGCGGCCTCAATCCCGTGGTCGAGTCCGGTCCGGCCACGGCGGTGCGCCCCCGCGGCGGCCAATAGGCCGGCGAGCCAACCCACACAGGACGTTGCGCCCCGGCCGATTACCGGGCAGGCTGCACGCCAATCTTCGGCCGGTCCAGCCAACGACATAATGCAGCCGCAGTTCAACGGCATCAGCCCCCAGGGTTCCACCCCCGACCCGGCCCTTCCGCTCCAGCCCCTCCCCCTCGAGGAGCTTCCTGACGGCCGGAACGGCACCGTCGATCCCCTGCCCCCGCCGGCGCCACCCCAGGAGACCACCGCGATGAGCCAGACCGTGCCGAGCAGCAATGGCATCGTTCCCAGCCAGACGGCCCGGATCGAAGTGATCGGCGTGGGGGGAGGCGGCAGCAACGCCGTGAACCGCATGATCCAGTCGGATCTCCAGGGGGTTGGCTATCGGGTGCTGAACACCGATGCCCAGGCCCTGTTGCAATCCGCGGCTCAGCAGCGCATCCAGCTGGGTCAGAAGCTCACCCGCGGCCTCGGAGCCGGCGGCAACCCGGTGATCGGCCAGAAGGCGGCCGAGGAATCCCGCAACGAACTGCAGCAGTCCCTGGAGGGGGCCGACCTGGTCTTCATTGCCGCCGGCATGGGCGGTGGCACTGGCACCGGCGCTGCGCCGATTCTTGCCGAAGTGGCCAAGGAATGCGGCGCCCTCACCGTGGGCATCGTGACCAAACCCTTCAGCTTTGAGGGTCGCAAACGGCTCCGCCAGGCCGAAGAGGGCATCGCCCGGCTGGCCGAGCATGTGGACACCCTGATCGTGATCCCCAACGACCGGCTGCGGGAGGCGATCGCCGGTGCCCCCCTTCAGGAAGCCTTCCGCGCCGCCGACGATGTGCTGCGGATGGGGGTCAAGGGGATCACCGACATCATCACCAAACCGGGCCTGGTCAACGTGGACTTCGCCGACGTGCGCTCGGTGATGGCCGAAGCCGGCACCGCCCTGCTGGGGATCGGCGTGGGATCCGGGCGCTCCCGGGCCACCGAGGCCGCCCAGGCCGCCATGACCAGCCCGCTGCTGGAATCGGCCCGGATCGACGGAGCCAAGGGCTGCGTGATCAACATCAGCGGCGGCCGCGACATGACCCTGGAGGACATGACCACCGCCTCGGAAGTGATCTACGACGTGGTGGATCCTGACGCCAACATCATCGTGGGCGCTGTGGTGGACGACAGCCTTGAGGGCGAAATCCACGTGACCGTGATCGCCACGGGCTTTGAGAGCGGCGGCACCTACCGGCCGGAACGGAGCACCAGCTTCAACACCCCCTACCCGCCCGCGGTGAGCGAAGAGCGCGGGGCGAAGATTCCCCCCTTCCTGCTCAACCGCCAAACCCGGCCCGACTAAATGTCGGTGACCCACCATCCGCCCAGCCACCAGGCGCGTGCAACGGGTCTGGTTGGCCGGCGGGCTGCAAGGCAAGGGCCGGGATCGCGCAGGGATCGGGCCGCAAAGCGGTCCGATCGAGGGGTGCGCTGGAAACCGGCGCAGTCGTAGCGCTCAGGAATCAGCGGCCCTGAAGAGGGTGACCCGGAGTCCACGCCTGCCCGGAGCATCCCGTGTGGCTGCTCCCTTCCGGTCCTGACCAGATTTGGGCGTCCTGGCCGCGTGGGTCCGAGTCGGTCTCAACTTAGCAAGGCCGGCTCCGATCCCTGCCTTCGGGTCGACGTGCTACGGGCTGCCACCATGGAAGATCTGCAGCTCGTTCCGCCTGTGCCCCAGCGCCCGCATGACCTGCTTCTGCGCAAGCAGGCCGGCCTGCCGATCAGCGTGCTCACTGCCTGGGATGCCCTCTCGGCGGCGATCGTGGCCGAGGCCGGCGTTGATGCGGTGCTGGTGGGGGATTCCCTGGCGATGGTGGTGCTTGGCCACGCCACCACCCTGCCGGTGACCCTTGAGGAGATGCTGCACCACTGCCGGGCCGTGGGTCGCGGTCTGGCGCTGGCGGCTGGCAGCCAGCGGCCCCTGCTGATCGCTGATCTGCCCTTCCTCAGCTACCAATGCGGCGCCGATGACGCCGTGGCCGCCGCCGGCCGGGTGCTCAAGGAAACCCCGGCCGCCGCCGTGAAACTGGAGGGCGCCGAACCGGAAACCCTCACCGTGATCGATCGCATGGTGCGCTGCGGCATTCCGGTGATGGGCCACCTGGGGCTCACACCGCAATCGGTCCATCGGCTGGGCTACCGCCGCCAGGCCCAGGATCCGGTGGCCCAGGAGCGCCTGCAGCGCCAGGCACGGGAGCTGGAGGCGGCCGGCTGCTTCGCCCTGGTGCTCGAACACGTGCCCGCTTCGGTGGCGGCCACCATCAGCGGCCTGCTCACCATCCCCGTGATCGGCATCGGTGCCGGTGATGGCTGCGACGGCCAGGTGCGGGTCACCGCCGACCTGCTGGGGCTCACCTCCCGTCAGCCCCCCTTTTCGCCTCCGCTCCTCGATGGGCGGGGGCTGGCCACCGAGGCCCTGCGGGGCTGGATCAGCAGCCAGCGCGCTCCCACCAGGCAAGGCACTCCCGCAGCACCCCATTGCTGAGGGCCAGCCCCTGCGGGTCACTGAGGCGCCAGCGCGGTCCTTCGATGCGCAGCAGACCCGCCCGCTCGTAGGGCTGAAGCCGCTCCCGCAGGTCGGCCAGGGCGGCCGGATCGATCGGCTGGGCGGCGGCGAGTGCCTTCAGGTTCACCCCCTCGCGCCGCCGCAGCCCCACGAGCAGCCGCTCATCGAAGGGCATGCCGGCGCCGGCGGCCGAGCCAGGAGGAACCCCGAGCCGATCCTCCAGCCCAGGGCCGGAAGCGCTCACACCGGCTTCGGTGGAGTCCAGCCAGGCGGCATAGGCCGCTCGGGTGCGGGGCCTGGCCTGGCGCTCCCCCCAGGGCGCCGCGGTGGCCCCCAGGCCGAAGCCCCACCAGCCCACGCCGCTCCAGTAGACGCGGTTGTGGCGGGAAGCATGGCCGGGCAGGGCGTAGTTCGACACCTCGTAATGGCCATAGCCGGCCGCGGCCAACCGGCGCTGGCTGATCTCCATCAGGTCCGCCCCGGTGTCCTCATCCGGCAGGGGCAGGGCACCCCGCTGCTGGAGGCGCTCGAACACGGTGCCGGGTTCCACGATCAGGTCATAGAGGGAAAGGTGGGGAGGTGCCAGGGCGAGCGCCTGCGCCAGATCCCGCTCCCAGTGACGCAGCACCGCCTGCCGGGGCGGCGCGGAAGCCACTCCCCCATCCCCGCGAGCGATGCCGGCCGCCAGGGGAACCCCCTGGATCAGATCCAGGCTCCAGCTGCGGAGCTCCCCAGCCCGATGGGCCCGCTCAAGCCAGCCGGCGGCCTCAAGCAGGTCGTGGCGGCGGTGGCGGCGGCCGAGGCTGGCCAGCACCGCGTCGTCGAAGCTCTGGCCGCCAAGGCTCACCCGATTAACCCCAGCGGCCAGGTAACCGGCCAGCCGCGGCCGATCGAAACTGGCCGGATCCATCTCCAGCGTGATCTCGGCGGCCGGCGCCAGAGCGAAACGCCGCGCCAGGGCCTCCAGCAGAGCGCCCACCTGGGCGGGGGTGAGCATCGAAGGGGTGCCGCCGCCGAGATAGATCGTTGAAAGGGGAGGGCCGGCGGGCGATTGGGCGATCTCCCGATGGAGGAGCTCCAGGTAAGCGCCGATTGAGGCGGCGCCCGGTCCGCCGCCGCCGTCGGCCCGATCCCCCAGGGGCACCACCGGGAAATCGCAGTAGAAGCAGCGGCGGTGGCAGAAGGGGATGTGGAGGTAGGCGCTGCGGGGAGGCGGCTGCTCCGGCGGCGCGGCGAGGCAGAGCGGGAAGGCGGCCGGGTGAGCGGCACAGGCAGGGCCAGGAACAGAGACCGCGGCCACGCTGACGCCTGGCGCTGCGGCGGCGGGGGAGTCGGACGGGTGTGGGTTCTCGGTCACGGCCGGTTACCCCCGGCGGCCGAATCGCCTCGGATCGGGCATGCTGCCTTGCTGATGTGATGGGCAGCCACGCGACCCCAGCCCCCTGGACCCATGGTGGACTCCCTCATCCTGCTGCTGTTCCTGATCTCCGGCGCCGCCACCGGCTGGCTGGGGGTGGATCTGCTGCCCGAATCCCTGCTCCTGCAGGTGAACAACCCCGAAGGGCTGCGCACCGTGTTGGGGGGGTTCGGGGCCTTCTTCGGCCTGCTGGCGGGCTTCTTCTTCCAGCAGCTGCGCAAGCGCCTGATGGCCCAGGTGCGCAGCATGCCCACCGACCTGCTGATCAGCCGGGCCGTGGGGCTGATCCTGGGGCTGCTGGTGGCCAACCTGCTGCTGGCTCCGATCCTGCTGCTCCCCCTGCCCTGGGAGGTGGTGCTGGTGAAACCCCTGGCGGCCGTGCTCAGCAATGTGTTCTTCGGGGTGCTGGGCTACAACCTGGCCGAGGTGCATGGCCGCACCCTGCTGCGCCTGTTCAACCCCACCAACGCCGAGGCGCTGCTGGTGGCCGATGGGGTGCTGCAGCCCGCCAGCGCCAAGATCCTGGACACCAGCGTGATCATCGACGGCCGCATCCGGGGCCTCCTGGAATCGGGGCTGCTGGAGGGGCAGGTGATCGTGGCCCAGGCGGTGATTGATGAGCTCCAGGCCCTGGCGGATTCCGCCAACGCCGAAAAGCGGGGCAAGGGCCGTCGCGGCCTCAAGCTGCTCACCGAGCTGCGCGAAACCTACGGCCGCCGTTTGGTGGTGAACAGCACCCGCTACGAGGGCAACGGCGCCGACGACAAACTGCTCAAGCTCACCGCCGACACCGGCGGCACCCTGCTCACCGCCGACTACAACCTGGCCCAGGTGGCCCAGGTCCAGGACCTCAAGGTGATGAACCTCAGCGCCCTGGTGATCGCGCTGCGGCCCGAGGTGCAGCCGGGCGATGCCCTGCAGCTGAAGATCGTGCGGGAAGGGAAGGAGGCCGACCAGGGCGTGGGCTACCTGGAGGACGGCACGATGGTTGTGGTGGAAGACGCTCGCCAGCGGATCGGCGACCGCCTGGCGGTGACCGTGACCGGAGCCCTCCAGACCCCGACAGGGCGGATGGTGTTCGCCCGCTGCGACAGGCCCGCCGGCCGGCAGGGCGGAAAACCCGTGTCCAGCGGCGGACCGCAGCCCACCAGCCCCGGCTAGGCTCCCCAGATCACCCTGGTGACCAGCGGAGACGGCACGGATGATTCCAGCGATGACGGTGTCGGCCCCTTACTACGGCGATTCCGCCGTGATGCGAACTCCGCCTCCGGACCTGGAGTCGTTGCTGCTCAAGGAGCGGATCGTGTATCTCGGTCTGCCGCTCTTCTCCGACGACGACGCCAAACGCCAGATGGGCGTGGATGTGACCGAGCTGATCATCGCCCAGCTGCTCTACCTGGAATTTGACAACCCAGAGAAACCGATCTTCTTCTACATCAACTCCACCGGCACCAGCTGGTATTCCGGCGATGCGATCGGCTTCGAAACCGAAGCCTTCGCCATCTGCGACACCCTGCGCTACGTGAAACCGCCGGTGCACACCATCTGCATCGGTCAGGCCATGGGCACCGCCGCCATGATCCTCAGCGCCGGCACCAAGGGCCAGCGGGCCGCCCTTCCCCATGCCTCAATCGTGCTGCACCAGCCCCGCAGCGGCGCCCGCGGCCAGGCCAGCGACATCCAGATCCGGGCCAAGGAGGTGTTGCACAACAAGCACACCATGCTCGAGATCCTCGCCGGCAATACGGGCAAGAGCGTCGAGCAGCTCTCCCGTGATTCCGACCGCATGACCTACCTCACCGCCGAGGAGGCCAAGGATTACGGCCTGATCGACCGGGTGCTCACCAGCCAGAAGCAGCTGCCCACGCCGCTGCCCACGGCCGCGGGCATCGGTTGAGCATCAGGCCCCCCAGCCGCCCCGCCTGAAACGCCCCCATCCCCGGGCGATTCCCTCCAGCCCCAAGGCCCTGGCCGCCGCGGGGCCCCACCTCCCACCCAGCCCCCTGCGGGCCCCACCCCTCCACCCGAAGCCATGCCGATCGGTGTTCCCAGCGTTCCCTACCGCCTGCCCGGCAGCCAGTACGAGCGCTGGATCAGCATCTACAGCCGCCTGGCGGTGGAGAGGATCCTGTTTCTCGGCTCCGAGGTGAACGACGGCGTGGCCAACGCCCTGGTGGCCCAGATGCTGTACCTCGATTCCGAGGACAACAGCAAGCCGATCTACCTCTACATCAACTCCCCCGGCGGCTCGGTGACGGCGGGCCTGGCCATCTACGACACCATGCAGTACGTGAAGTCGGAGGTGGTGACGATCTGTGTGGGCCTGGCGGCCTCCATGGGGGCCTTCCTGCTGGCGGCCGGCAGCAAGGGCAAGCGCCTCGCCCTTCCGCACAGCCGGATCATGATCCACCAGCCCCTGGGCGGCACCAGCCAGCGCCAGGCCAGCGACATCGAGATCGAGGCCCGCGAGATCCTGCGCATCAAGGACATGCTCAACCAGAGCATGGCCGACATGACCGGCCAGCCCCTGGAGAAGATCGCCAAGGACACCGACCGCGACTACTTCCTCAGTGCCGCCGAAGCCAGGGACTACGGCCTGATCGACCGGGTGATCGCCCATCCCAGTGAGGCCTCCGCAGCCCCCGCCTCCTGATCAGCCCCTGAACGCCGCCCGAGGAAGGACAACGCTGGCGTTGGCCGTCTAGCCGTTTGGATTCCAGGGGACACCCAGTTCGATTGCCGGCTTGCTGGGCCAGTTCTTCACATCCAGGGGATGGGGAATCTGGGGGGGATGGAGCTGGGTTAAGGAGCCGTCGGCGGTGGCGGCGGGAACATTGAGGCTGCGCCGGTAATAGGTGAGTTCGACCACCCGCGGCACCTGGCAGCCGGCCAGATCAACCACGCCACAGCAGTTGTTGGGGTGGACATGCACGCAATCAAATTGACGATTCATTTTCTGCAGGACCGGCAGAAACACCATGTTCAGAAAACGGGCGCTTTCCATGCGCTCGAGGAAATGGAGCTCGAGCACAACAATGCGAAATTTGGCCAACACCGAATCGGAAGCGGCCAGCAGAGCCCCATATTCCGAACCTTCGATGTCCATCTGCAGCATCAGATCGTCACTGTCCCCATGGGGACTTCCCAGCACCCAGGAATCGAGGGATTGGGTCTGGTCACCGTCATAGGCCCCCAACCACAGGGGGCTGAACACCTGGTGGCGGGGATCGAGGTTGAGGGACTCCGCCTGAACCGAGGCGTCGCAGAGATAGGAAGGAATGCCAAAGCGGTCGGCCAGTTCCTGCTCCAGGAGCATGCAGCTGGCCACCCCCGGCGAGAAGCAGGCTGCGATGCCCTCAAGGTGATCCGGCACCAGGTAAGCGCCATCGCCTTCTCCCCCGATCCGCACCAGGGGGCGGCAACAGGCCTTGGGCACCATCAGCTGGAGCGCCATCAGCAGATCCTGCTCCAGGGAAGGCCTGTCCCAGGGGGAAAACTCCATCAGCCGGTCGATGGCCATCTCATGGAGGAAAAAGAAGTCGAATCCCTTGGGAAGCCCGGCATCCTGACCAGAGGAGGGATCTGCTTGCATCACGGCGCACGAGGTCTGGGACTGGACGGACGAAGGCAGCCGGCGTTCGCACCGCATGCCGAGGCTAGGGGGGCGCGCTCCGGCACTTGGGTAGGCTCCTCCTTTGCCCCAGAGCGCCGCCCAGCATGGCCCAGCTGTTCTACGACCAGGACGCCGACCAGTCCCTTCTCGCCGGCAAGACGGTGGCGATCATCGGCTACGGCTCCCAGGGCCATGCCCATGCGCTGAACCTGAAGGACAGCGGCGTGAATGTGGTGGTGGGCCTCTACGAGGGCAGCCGCTCGGCCGCCAAGGCCCAAGCCGACGGCCTTGAGGTGCTCAGCGTGGCCGAGGCGGCCCAGCGCGCCGACTGGATCATGGTGCTGCTGCCCGATGAGTTCCAGAAGGCCGTCTACGACGCCGAGATTGCACCGCATCTGAGCGCCGGCAAGGTGCTGAGCTTCGCCCATGGCTTCAACATCCGCTTCGGTCTGATCCAGCCCCCCGCCGATGTGGATGTGGTGATGATCGCCCCCAAGGGACCCGGCCACACGGTGCGTTGGGAGTACCAGAACGGCCAGGGCGTGCCCTGCCTGTTCGCCGTGGAGCAAGATGCCTCCGGCAAGGCCCGCGCCCTGGCGATGGCCTACGCCAAGGCGATCGGCGGCACCCGCGCCGGCATCCTCGAAACCAACTTCAAGGAAGAAACCGAAACCGATCTGTTCGGCGAGCAGGCCGTGCTCTGCGGCGGCCTGAGCGAACTGGTGAAGGCCGGCTTCGAAACCCTCGTGGAAGCGGGCTACCAGCCTGAACTGGCCTATTTCGAGTGCCTGCACGAGGTGAAGCTGATCGTGGATCTGATGGTGAAGGGCGGCCTGACGGCCATGCGCGATTCGATCTCCAACACCGCCGAATACGGCGACTACGTGAGCGGACCGCGCCTGATCACCGCTGACACCAAAGCGGAGATGAAGCGCATCCTCACCGACATCCAGGACGGCACCTTCGCCCGCAACTTCGTGGCCGAATGCGATGCCGGCAAGCCGGAGATGGACCGCATCCGCGCGCGTGATGCCCAGCATCCGATCGAGCAGGTGGGCAAGGGCCTGCGCTCGATGTTCAGCTGGCTGAAGACGGCCTGATTCCCCTCGCTGTCAAGCGGGCCACGGGCCAACGCCAGTGGTGGCGGACTCCGAAGAACCAGGTTCGATGACCACGGCATTCCTGGCTCCAATCGCCTGGACCAGTGGCCAGGCGGGTGCTGCCCTCACCATGGCCTCCACCGGCTGGCTGGTGAGCGGATTGAGCCCCTCTCCCCTGGTGAACGCTCTAGTGGCGGTCCTCCGGGCCCTCCCGACCCTGCTCCCCCTGCCACGGCGGGCGACCGAGGGGTTCATGCTGCAGATCGGGGCGACCCTGCTGTTGCTGCTGGTGAGCCTCAAGGTCACCGGCAGCTCGGTGGCCTGGCCCCTGTTGGCGGTGCTGCTGTTCAGCCTCGGCGGCAGGATCGGCAGTCTGCCTTTGCAGCAGAGCCTGGTGGAGCGTTCGCGGCTGCCGATGGGCCAACTGCGTCTGGGCAGCTCCCTCGGCCAGGTACTGGGGACCCTGCTCACTGGGGTGCTCTTTCCGATCGGCAAGGCAGCGCTGCAGTACGCCCATGCCCTGGTGCTGCTGCTCGCCCTGCTGCCTCTGGTGAGCCGGGCTTCCTCCCCCCGCCGATCCCCCGCCGATCCCTCCGCTGAATCCAGGCCCGAAGAGGCATCGATCCCCTTCAACGCCGCTGGGATTGCCCAGGGCGCCTTGTTCGGGAGCCTCTTCGGTCTGCTGGCCCTGTGGGTGCGAAAGGTGGGGGCGGGCAACTGCTTCGACTTCGGCATGGTGCTCACCGCCTATGGCCTCGGGCGCACCCTGGCGGCCACAGCCCTGCGGCCCCGCCTGCCAGCGGGGCTGCCCTATGGGCTGATCGCCCTGCTGCTCGCGGCCACCCAGATCCCAGGGCTGCCGGGATGGGGCGCCGTGGCCCTGTTTCTGCCCATGGGCCTGGTGGCCGCCATCAGCGACGAGCAGCGGGTGGCCGCCCTGGGGCCCCGGGGCGACGGGCCCCAGGGCTGGTTGATCCTGGAGCGTTCCGGCGCCCTCGGATCCCTGGTGGGCTCCCTCGGCATCGGCCTGCTCAGCCAGCGGATCGGCCTGAGCGGAGCGCTGCCGCTGGAACTGGTGGCCTTCGGCCTGGCCGCCCTGCTGCTGCGGGGTCGGCCGGTGAGATGGAGCCCCGCCAAGTGACCACGGCCTCCGGAACCCTCAGCCTCTGGCTCCTGGTGGCCCTGGCCTGTGGCCTGGACCAGCTGGTGGGCGATCCCCACGGTCTGCTCCACCCGGTGCAAGTGATGGGATCGGTGATCAACGGCCTGCGCACCGGGGCTGAACGCTGGGCCGGCGATCGGCCCCTCCGGCTGCGCCTGGCCGGGGGCCTGATCACCTTGGCGCTGGTGGGTGGCAGCACCGCCGCCGGCGCCGGCCTGGAAATGCTGGCCCGCCGCTGGCCACCCTTCGGCATCCCCCTGCTGTTGATCGCTCTGGCCAGTGCCCTGGCGGGGCGCAGCCTGGAGCAGGCGGTGGAGGCCGTGCTGGAGGCCCTCGAGGGGCAGGGGAGCGGAAGACTCGAAGACGCCCGGCGGCGGCTGGCCTGGATCGTGGGCCGGGATGTGGAGGGGCTGGACGAACAGGAAATCCTGCGGGCCCTGGCCGAGACGGCGGCGGAGAACGGCGTGGATGGGCTGTTCGGCCCCCTCTTCTGGATGCTGGTAGGAACCGCGCTGGGGGCCGTGGGAGGTCCGGGCCCCCTGGCGCTGGCCTGGGCCTACAAAGCCTCCAGCACCCTCGATTCGATGCTGGGGTATCGACGGGGGCGGTTGCGCTGGCTGGGCACCGCCGGCGCCCGGCTCGACGATCTGCTCACCTGGCTGCCCTGCCGCCTGGTGGCCCTGGGCCTCCCGGCCCTGAGCGGTTCTGGCCCGGTGGAGAGCTGGCGACGCTTCCGCAGGGCCCTGCGCGAGGGGGCGCCTGACCCCTCACCGAATGCGGGCGTCTCCCAGGCGGCCTATGCCCTTGCCGCCGCCGTGCAACTCGGAGGCGTGAACCACTACCAGGGAGTGGCGAAGGCCAAACCAGTGCTGGCCGCCGACTATGCGAACGCCGACCCGGCCGCCGTGGAACGCATTTTGGAGCTCAGCCGAAGGCTCGAAGCCGCCTGGCTGGCGACTGGTCTGCTGCTCTGCGGCGCCCTCAAAGCTCTCGGCGCAGCGTAGAAGCAGGCTCAATAGGCGCCGCGGTCGCGGGGGTCGAAGATCACACCGATGGTACGGGCAATGATGGCGAGATCGAGGCCAAAGGTGCGATGGCTGGCGTAATGGAGATCAAGGGCAACCCGCTCCTCATAACTGAGATTGTTGCGGCCGGAAACCTGCCAAAGCCCAGTGAGGCCAGGGCGAACAGCAAGCACCTCCTCCATGCGGTTGCCATAGCGGGGAAGCTCCTGCCGCACGATTGGCCGAGGACCGACCACGCTCATTTCGCCCCTCAGAACATTGAGAAACTGGGGCAGTTCATCAAGACTGGAACGGCGTAAAAATTTGCCAAGACGGGTGATGCGAGGATCGTTCCTGAGCTTGAAATCATTGCGGAATTCCTCCTGCAAATCGGGAGATTCCGAGAGAATGCGCGAGAGAATGCGGTCGGCGTCACGCCGCATCGTGCGAAACTTGATGCAACCAAAGCTGCGGTAATCCCTCCCCACCCTCTGCTGCACGTAGAACACCGGGCCGCGGGAAGTGAGCTTCACCAGCAGGGCAAGAGCCAAAAACACTGGCGAACCCAAAGAGAGAACGGCCAGTGAAAAAATGATGTCGCCGCTGCGCTTGATCACACGCGAGCGCTTCGATTGCAGCTGAATCAGCTGATCCGCACGCAGAGCGAGATCGGAGCGGCCATGCGCCAAGCCTTCAATCACCGAGGAGCTGCGGGTCGATCGCACCGGTCGCGGAGCCGCGGCAGTCCCGAGTGATGAGAGCATCGAGAACCCGATCGGTGCATGAATCTAAGGATCGGTCGCGCTGAGACTCCAGTGAGCGGGGCCACTCATCCCAGAGGCACAGACGCCGCGGTGGCCGCAGCACCGCCCTCACGCCGCAGGCGCTCCCTGTGCTGCATCCAGTGACGCTCCAGCACGGCGGCCATGCGCTCCCGGAAACGCTCGGGGGCGAAGGTCTCCGCCCACTGGCGCTGGCGCTCCGGAGGCAGCCGCCGCCAGAGGGCCGCGGCCTCAAATTGCTCCAGCGCGGCCGCCAGGCTGGCGGCGCTCTGCTGGGGGAACAGCAGACCCGTGGGATCCGAAGCCCCCTCCAGCAGACAGCGGACGCTGTCCCGCAGGCCACCGGCGCCATAGGCGATCACCGGCGCTCCCGCCGCCATGGCCTCCACCGGGGCGATGCCGAAATCCTCCAGGCCGGCGTACACGTAGGCCCGGCACCGCTCCAGCCAGGCGTTGGCCTCGGCATCGCCACAGCGGCCCAGAAAGCGAACCGTGGGACCCGCCATCGCCTCCAGCCGCCGCCGCTCCGGACCATCGCCGATCACCACCAGGGGCAGACCGGTGCGGTTGAAGGCCTCCACCACCACATCGACCCGTTTGTTGGGAACCAGGCGACAGAGGCTCACATAGATGTCGCCACGGGCCTGGTTCCAGCGGAACCGATCCACCGCCACGGGGGGATGCACCACCTCGGCCCGCCGTCGCCAGCAGCGGCGGATGCGCCGGGCCGTGAAGCGGGAATTGGCCACCAGCCCATCCACCCGCTGGGCGCTGAGGGCATCCCACTGGCGCAGCTGGTGGAGCTGCAACCGCACCAGCGGTCCGAGGGGGCCGCGCGCCAGGGCGGAGCGCTCCAGGTAGGGGTGCATCTGATCCCAGGCGTAGCGCACCGGGGTGTGCACATAGCTCACATGCAGCTGGTCCGGGCCGGTGAGCACCCCCTTGGCCACCAGGTGACTGCTGCTCACCACCAAGGGGTGGCCGGCCAGATCGAGCTGTTCGATCGCCAGCGGCAGCAACGGCAGGTACTGCTGCACGTGGCTGGTGCCCCAGGGAAGGCGCTGGATGAAGCTGGTGGTGATCGAGCGGCCCTCCAGCCAGCTGCCGGGGCGGCGGCTCTCGCCATCCACCAGGGCAAACAGGCGCGGTCTGCTGCCCCGCTCCGCCAGCAGCTGATCCAGCTCTTGCACCACCGCTTCGGCGCCGCCCACCGAACGGGGCGTGAACCATTCGTGCACCAGGGCGATCGGGCCGGGAAGCGCGCTCATGCCGGACTCCCGCCTGGCAGGAGATTAGGGCGCCCGCTCGCAGGACCGGAGGAGCGGCCACGGCGACCCCTGGGATTCCCCCCGGTCTCCCGGCCTTCCTGAGGCAGTATCACGAAAACTCTCAGGTCCCCTTCCATCCCGCGGGAGCGACGGAAACTGTGGCCAGTGCGCGGGGCAAGCCGGCAGCGATGGCCATTCGAGAGCTGCTCGAAGATGCGCTCAAGGAACCCACGATCGGAACCACCGAGCGTTTCAGCTGGCATGCCACGCCGGTGGGCATCGCGGCCCTCTGGTGCGCCGGAGCCGCGCCTGCCGCGCCCCCCTATGAGATGGCCCTCAAGGAGGGCCTGGAGGTGGGCCTCGACCTGAGCCGGGAGGAACGGGAATTTCATCAGATCAAATCGGGCCTGGTGCTGCTGTTTCACTCCTGATGCCGATGGCGCTGTTCGGATCCCACGGCGCAGCGGTGGCTCCCGGCCGGCCCCTCGCCGCGCTCCGGTGCTGGGTCACCCATGGCCGCACTGGGGCAGCCCGGGACGCTGTGCTGCTTGCCCGGGCGCTCTCCCCCCATCCCGGTTCGGGCCAGCTGTCCCCCAACTGACAGCTCAATGGCAGGCCGCTGGCCTGTGGCCTCACCCCAGGCCCCGACACCCCCCCGGCCGCCAACGGCCTCCCACCACCA
>Ga0114973_10000857_pt1 | contig 22897 bp, 29 predicted proteins | sample M_140807_MF_Meta_FD_87025 | JGI IMG/M metagenome (GOLD analysis project Ga0114973, IMG submission 87025) | Freshwater microbial communities from Lake Montjoie, Canada to study carbon cycling - M_140807_MF_MetaG | ecosystem: Environmental > Aquatic > Freshwater > Lake | place: Lake Montjoie...
AAACTTCTTCGCCTTGATCCATTCCGCGCGCGCCTTGGCCGTTTTAAGGGCGTTTATATTTTTGAGAGCATTTAGAAAATGCGAATGATTATAGGGACTTAGGCTTTTCGGTTTAGCGGGGCTAGGCGACTTGTGTCGGGTTATGTAATTGCGAACAGTATTTCTGTTATTCTTGTTCAATTGTTTCCAATATGCGTTGAAACCTGTTTCTATATTCTTACGCCGAGTCGTCCGTGGGCTATTAATGGGGATAGGCATTGGGAGATTTGCTTTGGGTTTAAAATGATTTGTGGGGAGCCATTTACCGTGATCACGGAAATGCGCAAGTATTTTCCGTTCATATATGGGCAGTTTTTTCCATACCTGAGAATATACACGTGCTCGGCCCGCCATTGTTTTCTCTTGCGCCATTCGTTGTTTTGCGTAATAAAACTCTCCTTGATTGTTCACGGGGCTATACTTGGGACTCTTCGGAGATGCGAATTTTGCATTGAGTTGGTCTATAAATTTATTATATGCTTCTGGGTCTACCCGATATCCGGCGTTTCTCAAATTCGTCACTTGACGGTGACCTTCGAGCATAGATTTTGCAGTATCTAGGAGTGAATTAAAGTATGCTTTATTGAGCACAGGACGGCGCGCGCGGGCACGTTTGAGTGCGACCTGTTGAGCCGGTTTGAATATTTTGATATAGTTATTAAAGTTTTTACTATTGTAGTTTGAAGGTGCTAAAGACGGCGTCTTTGTCTTTTTATACTTGAGTTTGCACGTGGGTTTTATGCTATTCGTATAGCTATTATTACTGAACATGAGGTAGTTATAAGACATGTAATTGACCTGCCCACCTGCAAAAAAATCATATGCGAGAGCCACCTCGGTATTCACCACTCTCTTGAGATCCTTCCAATTCCACCAGTTACAAGGGAATGGCTTTCGTTGATTCGAGTCAAATAGATATCCTTCTCCATCACACACAAACCCAGATATCGCATGGAAGTGATGCAGACTGTTATTCTTTGCAATGGAGTTCCCTATGGTTATTGAACAGCACATAAGGGAGTACGTCTTTGGCCTGAATTTTGGTACCCCGTCCATGGCACCCCGGACCCCATTCTTACACACAACGAAGTGGGGCCTCTGCTTTTTCTTATCATCTGGAAGTTTTCCATCCTTATCAGCTACTAAATAGTCAGTGATTCCAAGGTGTTTAAGGACCTTTGGAAGCTCTTCGGACGTATACGCACCTTTAGCTCCCGCGTGGGTTTTAGCCAGGGTTCCTGCGAGACTCGCGCCTCCCAGAATATTGGCCGACCTTCCAGCCTTGAGTGAGATTGAACGCGGACCTGACCTAAAGCACAAATATTGGTCCAAGAATTTATAAAAATAAATTCGCTTGGCCTTGATCAAGTCTTTTACGCAAGGAGCTGGTATACCATCATCAAATTGGGCCTTTTCAGCATCGGTGAGAGTTTTGTAAAATTTTTCAAGATGATCAAAGAGAATTTTCTGACCATTTTCAGACATGAGCAAGCCATTTATTATAGAGAAGAACCAACACGTCCCTCTTGTTTGGATGGCTCCTTCGCCACACGTCATCCTGATAGTACCATACAAAAAATTCGAGTCATGAGAATGTCAGGAAACCTTTTGTATGTCAAACACAAACAAACATGTCTGTTCCTTCATGGCTCCGTGTCGCGCCCCGTCCGTACACAACCCTACAGCCGGCGCGCACCCCCGAGTCTGCGGTCAGGGGTGGGCCCATTTGGGAGCGTATGCTTGAGGCCGCGAAAGCTTCTGGCCACCCTGATCCGGAGAAGATGGCCGACTCGATGTTTCGTTCGCGCGAAAAAGCCATAGCACTCAAGGCGGCAAGACATCACACAAACCTTGTGCCGTTTCAGGCGGAGTCAAAACCATGCGTGGAACTCAAGATGGGTCCATCTAGTCACAAATGCAAAGCAACAACTCTAGCGAACAAGCCGTGTCAGTACAAGGCCACCTTCTGTGGATACTGCTCTAAACATGTCCCAAGTGACGCAATTCTCAAGCTTACTCACAAATAAATATAGATATAGTGTAATGGATTGGAACTATATATGGGCCGCAGTGGCTGTAAACTTTCTAATTGTCTTTATAGTCCCCCGTCTCATAAAGAAACCTACTGGATTTCAGGTACTTGATGATATTGTCCTGTACCTCAATTCCCAGAAGAGTTTTTTTCTCGCGTCGTCTATTGTAATAGCTCTTACCGTATACCTGGCTCATAAATGGGTCGATGGTGAAAGTGTTAAAGGACCATCCAGCCCAGAAAAATATTAGTAGATGATAAATGCCAGCAGAATATATGAGTTCAGAGGGACCACGTCCGTGGATGGTATCAGGATCAGCCGCGATGCCAGACCACGGTTCAAGTGCCATGCCCATGCACCCTCCCCCCATGGGTTCAGACGGAGCTGATATGATTATGGGGTATGATCCGGGCTCATCTCTAGGCGCACCTCTATAAAAATATCAAATAATACAAATGGCGACAACAAGTTCTGCAATTACACAGACAAATAATGCGCTCCGGAAGTTGAATACAGCAGTCAATGCGCAAAATAATGCCAGTGCGGGTGTTAATGTAAGTCGCAATGTTGCTACTGCAACTTCAAGCTATAACTCGGCAGCGACAGGCTTTCGCAACGTAGCACGGAAGATGAATTCTCTCAACCTCAGTGCCATCGCTGCAAATTTCAACTCGGCGGCAAATGCGGCAGAGGCAGCAGGTGCGGCAAAGTCGGCAAAGGCTGCCAAGTCTGGTCTGAATAAGCTACGCAATGCAATGCTCACCAACATGAATCGCGTCAACAACGGCCAGGCTCTCCCCAACGGCGCTGGCGTTGTGTAATTCAGACGGAACTGTCCCAATGAGTTCTCGCGTCCATGAATGGTCCCATGTTTTGACACGCCTGGCGTAACAATCTTCCATAGCCATCTGAAGTTCATTCTGGTCTGGAAACCCCCAATTTAATTCTTTTGTAAATAAGAAATCATCAAACCCTATAGGCCCTATAGTACATGGGACAACCCACGGTGTCTTCACATATTCTTGAAGTCCCCCATAGTCTGCAATTATAACAGGCTTATCACGTAGTGCCGCTTCTACCGCCCCCATCCCGACTCCCTCGGAATGAGAGCAGTTAATATAGCAATCACATCTGTCATGAATAGCATCAATCTCTTCAGATGACAAAAGACCATTAATAATTTGAACACCAGGTAATTTCCATTGAATTTCCCTATTACATGTCGCTTTGATTACAAAGATGGCATCAACAAATCTACATCTAATAAATGATTCAAGAATACCTTTGATATTTTTGCGTGGGTCTGCCACATTCCCAATTGTATAAAATGTATATGGTCTAGTACTATTAATTGTTTTAGGAATTGGTGTTGGAGCCCAATGATGTAATATTTTCCATTGAATTTTAGGAAATTGAATTTGTAAAATTGTTTTTGCAAAATTAGATGGAACATAAATTGTCTTATATTTTTCTAAAATTCCATAACATGAATTGACTGGCTCAGTTTCACATACAGTCATGTAAATCATGGACTGGCACATTGCGGCATATCTATCGATAACTTGAAGATGTGATTCGATGGGTAGAACAAATGCAAATCCCTGTGCGTATTTTGTTTTTTTTGGAAAGTTTCCATATTCTACATATTCAACTTCGTAACCCGCACGTCTGATAGCCTCAGCATAATTATTAGTCACTTGTCCTATACCTGCCAATAGCGTTGGTCCAATAAAAAGCCACATGTTGTTCTAGACGTTAAATTTTTTAACTGCATTCACGAGTAATGCAATACGATATTCTAATGGGTTTGTGAATAAAATTGTGAGTACAAACTCTTTAACCTTGCGATCTATCCTGACGTGAGGTGTTATCCAAGAAACTATCCAGGGAATCCAGCCCATCTGGTCTTGTCAGACAAAAAAGTTGAGTCAGATTAGACATGAGCCTTTTGAATGTAGCATTCATGACAATTTCTGAAATTTGGGGAAATGCAAATTTCAAATTATTTACTATGGATCGTGGTCACCATCATCTTTATGCTGGTATCCTGGGGTACATAGGTGTTCTCTTCTTTTTAGTCAAGAGCCTGAGCGTTGGAAGTCTTCTCTGGGTCACGGCAATGTGGGAAGGGATGATTGTGGTTATTGGTTCTCTGGTTGCTGTTTTTGTACTGGGTGAAAACTTTGAAAGCCCTATACAGTGGGTAGGTGTAGGTCTAGGCATTGTTTCTATGCTTCTAGTTCACCTTGGAGGTTCGGCGAAATGAAAAGGTAGTTGCCCACAGGTCTAGCCTCTGGCGTGTTGTACCCAAGACTTTTTAGAAATTTCACAACTTCGATGTCCTCGCTGTAGTTGTGGATTTCAATGATGAGTGTTGGTTTGTGTTTCTTGAGAATGTTCATGGCGCCTTGCAGAACGAACATCTCATGACCCCCCACATCAATCTTGATCACACTTGGCTTACCGGAGTAAACATCATCCAGTTTATCAAGAGCGACTTGTCGGTGAAACTTGTCAGAGCATCCAGGGCATCCATGGATTGAAGCCCCTACGTAATTTATGCGGTTATTGATTCCCCGCTTTGGAATGAAAATATCCATCTCTTTTTTTTCATTCGAGAGACCATGCGCGTATACTTTCACTGGGTTCAGAAGGGTGTTCTGTTCAACATTCTTGGTTAGAATAGTGTTAAATACCGGCTCATACGCGTGAACTGGGCCGTAGTCTGAGAACATGAGTGAGTTGGTTCCGATATGAGCGCCTACGTCGATAATATCAGTTCCTTTTTTGTAAAACAATTTGAGATCCTTGCGCATCCACTCATCCCATTCATCCCCAAGATGAAGCCAAGGTGTCAGGTGTAGGTCATCTTTTATAGCACTGATTGTGAATTTATTGCACTTCAGACGAATTGTCTTGAACATGTAATTTTAGCACGCTGTTATTCTTTAGATGTTTGGTGAAACGAACAAGTAATTGTGTTCTGGACGTTCAATTGGGTCAGAATATCCCATGCTCTTCAAAAGTGTGGTAATTTCACAATTGCTTGTGTAATTAAATATTTCTACATACATAGAAGGTTTGTATTTATTAATAACTGTTCGCGCTCCTTTGATCACATCGAGCTCGTGCCCCTCTACATCAAGTTTGATCACGCTCGGGCATCCTTCATAAATATCATCCAACTTTTTGAGGTCTACAAGAATTGGGGATGCCTGGTGGTTGTGTGGGTGAAGAGTTGAACCTCCGTAGTTGCACTTTCCATATTCAAGGTTTGGCAAGTACATCTCAGCCATGCCGGATTCGGATGATAACCCGTAAGAATGAAGTACTACCTTGTGAGCAGTTGTGTTCTGGTTTATATTTTTATAAACAACTTCATGGAAAATTGGCTCATACGCGTGAACTGGTCCATAGTCTGAGAACATGAGAGAGTTCCACCCAATGTTTGCTCCAACGTCTAGAATATCTGTACCCTTTTTGTAAATATGGGGAAGATCATGACGCATCCATCCGTCCCACTCCTGCCCACGACGTAGGCAACCTCCTATATATAGATCATCCTTGATAACGCTAACCGTGAACTTTCCAACTTTGACTTGATCTGTCTCGAACATTTGATAAGGATACGATCCTCTTCTCTAATATGTCTTTTACAGAATTCGAGCGGCACGTATTTGAACGTCTCACAGAGGTCGAGGAGGGTCTCGCCGAACTTCGTGGGGTTACGTGGCCAGTTTGTCAAGGTCTCATTGACAAAGAGACCGGTCCTTTTCGAAATATGAAAGAAAAGAAGCATTTTTTTAGATTCTTGGATCTAGAAGAAATTAAGCGTCTTTTGAAATCAAAGGCGCGTTTCATGGGAATGTACCCAGATGTAGCCGTCGAAGAACTTCGACAGGTGCGGGTAGAGGAACCTCCGGGGGTCTGATTAGAAGTTTCGTCTTTCCGTCCATGTGAATACCTTGACACACGTATTGTTCAAACATTTCTGGCGTCTCTGTCTTGCGAATTTCATCTTTTCCATGCGCATACGTCCTTGTTTTGTTCCAGACGTGAGCCGCATTCCCAAAGCTGCTCAAGTGCCATCCGGAATACTGAAAAGGAGGAAACTTCCACCGGTTATCACGAAGGTAATTAGGCCCGACCCGTTTGAAAATTTCACAATTTGTTATGACCGTTCCAAACCATGGCTCACCTGTAAATAAATAATCACACGAGTACTCAAACATCCACATGTGGACCGTTGTCACTATATGCGGAAGTTTCTCGAAAGGAACCTTGGTCATATCAGGTATCTCATCGACATCGCTAACCATGACTATCGCGTGATCTGGAACACCTTCAAGCCCGCGTGTAATGCATGCGCGTTGATATTTCTCACGGGCCCATGGATCTTCATCGCTTGGTGCCTCTTCGGCCTTCATGACGACGTACTCAATTTTTGGTAGCCATTTGGCGAAACGTTCGCGGTTCTTTAGAAAAAACAACTCTTTACTTCCGCCCACGTGATTGACTTCTGACTCGACAAGAACAAACCTGTCGACCCATTCATCAAGTACAGTCAAACGAAGCTCGAGTACATCTAGTTCGTTATAGAACATGAATGTATCTACGAGCATTTGTATTTGAAATAACTCTTACCTTTAGCTTCTAAAGATTCAAGGACTCTGCGGTAGTTTTCATGATGGCCTCCAGGTGTCTGGTGATGTAGAGCATCTAGCCCAAAACCATACTCAAGTTGGCGAATCTGCCCAATATTGCATTCGGCCGTGTAGACTGTTTTGAGGCCGATACCTTGTTTGGTCAAGAGGTTGCTCAGGATCACATCATCCGCTCGAGCCGCCTCCGTGGACAATTCCTTAAATTCCTCAATAAGATTTTGGATCCATCCCGCCTTGACGATAACTGCACCGTACCCTTCAAGAACATCAACACTCTGCCCATGCTGTCTGGGATAAATTCTCTTAAAGTAATTTTCAAAATTGAATCCAGATAGCCCCCATGCACTTTTCTGATCAGTCTTCCACCACTTCAGAAGATTCATGACAAGTCTCTCGTCATATATTGTATCATCATCCAGGTAAATTATCAAATCATCTGGATCCAAAATTGTGGCCGGTCCAATTACTTTTGTGGCCGGTCCATAATCTTCACAAGAATTTACAATTATCTTAGAATCAAAATTAGGAATTATTCCATCCCAATTAGGGAAACGATTGTAATTCTTAGGAATGTTAATCCATAATTCATTATGAATTTGTAATTTTAATAATTCTAAAATTGAAATTAAATTATTTAATCTACTAGGAATACTCGTGAGACTGATTACGACTTTCATTATATACTTAAATAGATTAAACTTTATCACTGAAAAAATCTTTCATTCCTTCTTCAAGATTTACAATAGCTTTCCAGTTAAGTTTATTATTTGCCTCGAGAGGATCTTGATATATATGTTTAACATCTCCCGGGCGTTCGGGGGTGTATTGTACGGGACAATTAAAGTATTTGGCAATGTCGTTCAAGTTTGTATTAACTCCTGTACACAAATCTACAACTCCCAACTCTGAAGAATTCATTGCAGCTATATGACCTTTTACTATATCAGATACATGAGTGAAATCTCGAGACTGTGTTCCATCCCCGGTTATTTCAATATATCCATTATTTTTCTTGGACTTTCGTAGAGCTGAAAAAACATTTGGAGATGGCCCGAGTTCAGATTGACGAGAACCATATACGTTTGAATTTCTCAGACACATAATTGACATCCCATACATATCTGTGTATACTTTTCCAAGACCCTCGAGTGCCTCCTTGGATGAACGGTATGGCGTGAAAAAAGCATAGACAACGTTAGAAGATGTCATTACGACCCTCTTAACACCGGCGCGTCTGGAACACTCAAGCACATTGAGTGTTCCCATGACGTTTGTTTCATAGGCGAGAATAGGATCGTCTACACACCAAGGTGTGCGAGCAATTGCGGCCAAGTGAAAAACGCCATCAACACCTGAAAAATGTTCAATAATATCATTTAATTTCCTAATATCAGAATTTATAAACTTAGCAGATGGATTAATATATTTTTCATTTCCGCTCAAAAGATTATCAATAATAATAACTTCATGGTTTTGTTTAACAAGTTCATCAACTAAGTGACTGCCTATAAAACCAGCACCTCCAGTAATTATATAACGCATTTTAAGTAAAGAATAAAATTGTCTTAAAGTGAGAATGATTATAGTAACTAGTCATTGGAAAGAAGATCTTGAATGGCTCAAGAAATCTAAATTTCCCGTTGTTCTTATTGATAAGGAGGGTTCTGCCGAATCGAGCTTTGTTCCCAAGTATGTAATACCTAATAAGGGTGGAGCCGAAAGTACATATTTTAAATATATAATAGAAAATTATGAAAATTTGCCGGAACATATTGCATTTTTACATGGTCATGAAAATGCTTATCATCAGAAACACGAAAGATCCCTATTAGAAGTTATAGAAGGAGCAAACTTGACACATGGATACATTCCTTTGAGTGGGTGGGTCAGATTTTATCCTTTTTTTAACGAGGTAGGCGTGTTAAATTCACCGGATCTGTGGGATAGTTTTCACCTTCCTAGCGAACTAAAGCCTAAAGTAGGAAGTCTTATGGCATTTCAGCCAAACTCTCAATTTATTGTATCAAAAGAAAGAATATTGAAACACCCAAAAGAACTCTATGAACACATGTACAATGTTCTTATGACCGAACCAAAGGAATATGAACCTTATACTAAAACATATTTACCAAAGCATTATGCTATGCTTGAAAATATATTCCATATAATATTTGGTGAAAACCAGGAGTATTTCTATGACCCTACGTGGTTTAACTTTGATTATGTTCCTGTTCCGTGGGATTCTAATACGGCCGATTTTCTTAAAATGAAGCTACAGAAGAAGACATGTACTATAATTTTTGCTGGTTTGGCACGTATTTATGAAGAATGCTACCCAAATATATACCAAAATTTAATAAAACCTAATTTGTCAACACATGTTTTCAAGAAAGTTGTGTTAAGCCAAGACATTGATGCAGAAAATATAACAAAAGTATACGGAAAGGTCGAACAGATAATTATTAAAAATTATTACGGAGTTAAGATTCCTCAAATTAATGGAAATATTTGGGTAGAAAGATTCGGAGAACGCGTATCAGATTTTTTAAATAATTACATAAGTAATGAAAGCGACTTGTATATAGTAGTTAGAATGGACGCGACTATATCTAGACCCGTAATATTTAGTGAAGAAATTGGTCCAAATGATATAATAAACATAACTGGAAATTTTGTAAGAGACTGGTACTTTCATAATCGCGATTGGGACTTTTGTATACTAGGTAATCTTGAATCTGTTCGTATATGGTTTTCAGGATTATTGGATCGTAGAATTGACTATAATTTCGACAGTGAAGTTATACAAAAATATACCAAAGAGGTTGGACTCAAGGGGTCTTATTGTCCTAAAAATTTTAATACAGTATTTCGTCTAAAAAAAGAAGGATACAACCTTATACTTGGTGAAAATATAAACGTACTCGCGTCCGTATCATCTCTTCGAGAATTTGCACCGATGTTTACCACCACCCCCACTCCTTGAGTTTCTGACCGGCCCGCATGAAGTCTTCATAACTTTTACGTGTTGATGAAATTGCATAAGTCTTTGCATCTTCATTTCCTGTGCATATTGATGACCAGTCATCACCTGAGCGTCCCAAATTTGACCAGTTGAGAACTCGTTTTGGTATTTTTTTGTAATCAAAAAACCTACAAAAAATATAGTCGTCGCTTAGGTAAAAATACGGATCCATATCATCTGTCAAAGGTTCCACGTATGGAAACCCCTGAACGCAATCAAGTTTGAACATTGTACCAAACCCATCTTCTAATAATTCCACTTGAGCGCCATGACAATTTGTAATTATATTTGTGGCAGCTGTGTATCCAAGTTTAACAGCAGTTTCTGGATAAGATATACCACTAAATCCTACGACCCCTCCAAATTCCTTCCACCCAGTGTAAAGTCCTTGAATATATAAAGGACTATAGATCATATCATCGTCCATAGTTACTATGAGTGTTTCTGGGTCTGTTTCAAACTCAAGTGTCGGTAAAATTTTATTAAGACATGCTCGATCTTCATCAATTTCATTCACTCGAACTCCCAAATTATCTCTTAGTATTGGTATAAGAGTTGGGTTGAGTTTTTCCTTGAATCGCACATAGTTTTTCGGAATATTTATATACATTGCATCAGGCTTCATTGTTCCTTGTTGTATACTTAGAATTGCGTTAATTACAGATTGTTCCCTGGTCGGAATAACCGTCATTGTAGTGATTATTCGGACCATTTAAAGTTTAAAACATTTATTCTTTTATATGGATTCAATCTACTACCTACATGGACCTCATCGACCTGAACGAAAAATCCATATTGAAAAGATGTTGGCCGAAAAGGGTCTTGAAGGGCAGTGTGTTGTTGGTATATGCGACCAAGGGAACCGAAGCGGTGTCATAAGTATGATTAAACTTTTAGAAAAACGCCTTGAAGGTGAATTCAAACCTTTTGTTTGTATTGAGGATGACTGCAGTGCTACAGATGGGCAACTTCCTACATTCCCAGAGGATGCGGATGCTGTATATTTAGGTATTAGCGCATATGGAAATATTGATGGTCGTGCTCTTTTAAATATAATAACATCCCCAGTTCCAGAATATCCGGGCGTTGTTAGAATTTACAACATGCTTTCGACTCATGCTATATTATACAATACTAAGCGTTGGGTTGAAAACTGTATACAGTGCTACAAGACGGCACTCGACTCTAACCGGCCAGAGTCTTGGGACTTGCCGCTTGCTTTGTCTCAGCCTAATTTTAACGTTTACGCCCTAAAATATCCTCTATTTTACCAAGATGCCAGTGTCGGCGGGCAGCAGGCTCCTACACTTATAACAATTTACTAGATTACATATATAAACTATTTCATCGTCGGTTAGAGCCATGTGTGTTGGCAAGAAAAGACCGTTTTTTGATATGAAGTTGGAATTAGGTAAGTCGGCGAGAGACGGGTAGCAAATTCTAGTTTCTACGCCGTGTAGTTTAAGGAATTTTGCAAGATCATCACGATCCTCAGATATGACATCAACGAACCATGGGAAAGATGAAAATTTTATTGAAGGAATGTGTTTATGATATAATTCCCCAATTTTCTTGTATCTCTCTATTCGGTTAGGAAGTTTTTTAAACTGCGCGAGCCCTATAACTGCTTGCAAGTCGGTATATTTAAAATTAAGCCCAAACATATCATATTTTTCACCTCCTCCAACAGACCGTCCAAAGTTTTTGATCATATGTATTTTTGAAGCAAGACTATCATTATTAGTTACAGTAAACCCACCCTGCCCCGTACTTATGATTTTTGGAGTACTGAGTGAAAAACATCCAATATCACCGACCGTTCCATATCGTCGGCATCCAACTGACTGTGCAGCATCTTCTATTAAAAAAATAGAAGATGCCTTACACCATTTACCGAGTGAAATAAGATCAACATCTCGGTTGTTAAGTGATACATGAATTACCGCTTTTGTCTTTGAAGTTATATTCTTCTTAACTTCATCAAGTGTTATAGTCCATGTATCTGGGCTTACATCTATGAGTACGGGATTTGCTCCTATAATTTTTACAGCATTCAGTGTTGCGACCATTGTATACGCGGGAACAATAACATCGTCATCTTTTCCAATCCCACAAGCTAATAGTGCACAGATGATTGCAGCTGTTCCACTTGTGACCATTGAACAATACTTCACATTCATAAAATCTTTTATATATTTTTCAAGTTTCTCAGTTTCTTTAAATTCTGTATAAAACGGATCACCGGAATAAATATATTCTGAAATTGCATTCGTTTCCTCAATCTCAAATGTCGGGCGTGATTGGGCTATATTTTCCTTCTTATGAAACCAGTTCCAGTCGTGATTTTTCTTAAATACAACCTGATAATATCCTCCTATCATTATTACAACTGGCTTGCGGTCTCCATTTTCATCACGTGGGCGTGTTGATATAATTGGTGTATTCATAATATATTTAAAATAGTCATTGTGTGTTAAAACTCTAAAATCGAAAGAAATGCGTAGATAGTTTTCAATATTTGGCTCATTATAATGAACACATGTATTACCATTAAAGTAGAATAATTCTCCATATTCGAGATCTTGACTCTCAAAGTCTTCTTTTCCAGGTTCACTTTCAATATATATACTAGATGTATTGGACATCTTTGTAATAGGTATTAGAAAGTTGCGTTCCCCGAGAGGATGGGAACCTATAGCATCAGAGTCGCAATGCTTTTGTATTGCTAAAGACCCTGGAAATTGCAGGCGAATACTAGGAAAACTTTGATATATTAAACACATTTCTTCAGGGAAAAATTGTTCATATATCTCATATATAAGTTTACAATATAGTTGCTTAAATTCATCGCTGGATTTTATAGAGTTATAAAACTTTTTATGAAACGGAGTTTCAATATCATTGACATTATTAAATTCTTCATGACCTATGTGAAGTTGTGATAGGTCCTCCGTATCATAAATCTTCTGGAGATATTCTTTAAACTGAAATTTCGTCTTATCAAACGCCAGAACCTGATGTTGGCCAAAAGTTCTTTTATGATAAAACATTTAAATAATATAGTGCGTTGTTTTTAAGCTTTATTTTTATACTAAATAATATAATGGCACTTTCATGTGAGTTTACAGCTATAGGGTCGCCTTTTCTTTCAAAAGAATGTACAGGCCTAGGTAATACTCTTTTTCAGATTGCAGCAATATATGGTCTAGCAAAAGACACTGGGAAAAAATTAGATTTTATATATCTTGATGTACTTAATAAAAAATTAATAAATCTTACTGGGCATGATTATATTAAGACAATTTTCAGAAATGTACCGATGAGCCTAACAACCAATTATAGTCTTTCATTTAATTCTCCTTATGTATATTCTGGAAATTTTGTGGAAGACCATTATTATGCAATAAAGTCGGCTGGTGACCATAATACATGCATAAACGGGCATTTCGAATCTTATCGTTTTTTTGAAAATTATAAAAATGAAATTGTTAAAATGTTTGAACCAGATAATGCATCTATTGAATATATACGTTTAAAATATCCATATTTATTTGACTCGAATGTTAGATGTGCATCTATACATATTAGAAAATTTCATTCAATTTTTGTAGATGATGTTTCATATTACAAAAGAGCGATAAGTATGCTACCTTTAGGCGTGAAATTTATTATACTTTCAAACGATGTTGAATCTGTTAAAAAAGATTTTAAAGGAGATTTTGAATTTATAGATGGTAACCCAGATTTTATAGACATGTGGATAATTTCGATGTGTAAATATAATATTCTTTCACATTCAACAATGTCTTGGTGGGGTGCATATCTTAATAAAAACGATGATAAAATTGTAATATGCCCCGAAACAATTAAGAAACAGTACACAGGACCAGTGACAAACTTATATCCGGAAAGTTATAAAATGATTTAAAGATAATATAACTATATTATGCATATGAATGATTTTTTTGACCAGAAAAAATGGCTTGTTAAAACAGACTTGTGCGATATAATGACACGCCATGGTAGTGATAAAGGGTCGGGTGATCACAACTATACTACCCTTTATTCATTAATTTTATCTCATCTAAAAATAAAAAATGATGTTAATGTATTTGAACTAGGTATAGGAACTACAAATATAAATATTAAATGTAACATGGGGTTAACAGGCTCGCCAGGTGCTTCATTGCGAGGCTGGCGTGAATGGCTACAAAATGCGTATATTTATGGCGCAGATATAGATAGGTCGATTTTATTTGAAGAAGATTGTATTTCAACTTTCTATGTTGATCAGTGTTCTAAAGATTCTTTCTATAACCTATGGAACAATGATAAACTTCGCGATGTAAGTTTTGATTTAATAATAGACGATGGTCTTCATGAATTTTATAGCAACGATGTTATGTTATGTAGTTCTCATCATAAATTGAAAGATGGAGGTATATATATTATAGAAGATGTAGGAAACAGGTGGATGGCCGAAATGAAATCAAATCTTCAAAAATATTCCGCATGGTTCAAGCGTGTTGAATTTGTTGAAATTCCGCATGAGACAAATAATTCAAGCCAGCCTATTTATAACAATAATTTGGTAATACTTTTTAAATAGGTAAAGTTTTAGTTTTTAATATTATTATATGAATTTTAGAAAATTGTGTGTACACGATTATGAACAATACAAAGAACTAATTTCTTCATTTCGTCAAACTGAATTTAGTGAAGAACAATTTTACAATTTTGTATCAAACTTGGGAGAAATTTCTCATATATGGATAGCTGAATTTGAAGGTCAAATTATAGCAACTGCTACAATTTTATATGAGCAAAAGTTAATATTTAATTTTTCAAAGACTGCTCACATAGAAGATGTATGTGTTCTTCCAGAATTTAGGGGAAAGGGGGTGGGTTCTAAAATTATGAAAAAAGTATACGAAGAGGTGACTAAAAACGGATGTCGTAAAGTGACTCTTGTAACATCACCCGATACTGCAGATTTTTATATTAAAAATGGATATGAAATTCGAGGTGTTCAGTTATCAAAACTCGTTATTTGACGCAATTCTGCCTTTGTAAGAATTTTGGTGTTAATTTCGGAACATGGTACATCTGGAATGTCCCTCTGAATATGTAAATAAATGCCCTTTTTCACGGCGCGCATTGCCTGCGTGTCGTTAATGAGCATCTCGTAAACTTTCTCACCCGGACGCAGTCCTGTAATGACAATGGGCTTGTTGTATTTCTCTGAAAATATTTCACACAATTCCTTAATATTCATTGACACGAGTTCAGGTATAACAATATCTCCACTTTTTCCCTCATTTATTGCGTGTTGTATGAGATCCATGCTTTGTTCAGGTGTCATTATGTACCTATTCATATCTGGGTGGGTTAGTGGAAAAAAATGTTTGTCATTTGATTTTCCAATTAAGTGAAGTGTTGGAATTATACTTCCGCGCGAGTTGAGGACGTTTCCATAGCGCACAGACACGAACTTGACATCTGAGACCTGCATTGACTTTTCAACCATCATAATTTCGGCAAGAGCCTTTGACATTCCATATGCACTTCCTGGGTCGCACGCCTTGTCTGTACTAATGAAACACACTGTATCTACGTGAACTTCCTCAATACAATCTAGAATATTCTGAATACCTATGATATTTGTAGCAATACACTCATGCGTGTCCCTCTCACACAAGTCAATGTGTTTCAGGGCTGCAGCAATAATAACCGTATTTGGGTTGATGCGCATCAGGACTTGTTTTACTTTGAGTTTATCGCGTATATCACCAATAACAAAATTAACATTTGGAAATTCAAGCTTCATCTTCCACTGTTTCGACTCGTCTCGACTCATAACATATAACGTGTCATTGGAAAACCTATTAACAAGCGCATGTCCAAGAGACCCTGTTCCCCCTATTATAAGAGTTTTCATTATAAATATTACAAATTTACTTTTTAAGTTATTTAAGACTAAGCATATACAAAGTAGACCGAATGAGCGCTGTTATCTCGTCCTGAATGTTCTTCAGGTACGTGTCGCTTCGGGGCAGTTTGAGAGCCTTGATGCGATTCATAAGAGCCCTGAAATACTGTTTCGCCTTGCGTGGGTCTTTCATGAATCGTTTGTTCGAAGAAAACTTTCCGAGACGCCCATATTTCCCCATGTATGCTTCGGCCCAAGAGTCCAGAAGGGGGACAATTTCTTCATAGTATTTTTGAAGAGCTTTGTGCTGTGCATAAGAGTTTGTCATCAGGTGAAACTGGTGCGCTTGAGTCCGCGAGTTCATGAGCATGGCAACGTACCGACTCGCCATATATTATTCTTAGAATATATTAATGAACAGTACTCGTTTTTTGGACTATTGCAGTTTTCACAAAGACCTGACGCGACCGAACCGCAATTTCGTTGTGTGCCTGGGTGGAGGCATGGCGGTTAAATTATATCTTATATCGCGTGAAGTTAGCCCACTTCCTAAGAAGGTCTCCAGCACATCAGATTTCGACTTTACGTTTTATGTTCACCACCCTTTGACAGAGGCAGAGGTTGAAACTTACTCTCTTGCAATGTACAACCACATGTACAACTTCATGAAAGGTTTTGTACGGCCAGACAAGTTGAAGATTCGTAGCTACACGCGCAAGAGTCACATACCGGCAACTGGAAAGAGGACATATCACGTGATTCAGTTCAAACACCCGAACGGTGATGACTTTGTGGACTGTACGCTTGCCTATGTTCCAGGAACTACGCGTAATATGATAAACACCGAGGTTTCTCGCAAGTTTGGTCTTCCTATTAAGAAGCTCAAATACATGTACAAGGATGTCCTTGTCGTGCTAGCGGGTTCTTTTGTCTATAAAAAGATTCTTTCACGAAACCCTCTCGGAAAAAACAATCCAGAAAAGGGTCAGAGGGATACCGCACGTGTCTCTGCTCTCCGCAAGCTCAAGAAGTCTCCCAGGACTGTAAAGACTTCAGAATTCCTAAAGGCAATACGTGCAAAGAATAAGGCCGTGGCTGCAATCAAGGCCAGGGCAATCATCCGTAACATTGCCAAGGCTAAAAAATTGTTGGGCAACCTTAGATGAATATATTGTTAATTATAATTCTTATAATTTCAATTCTATTTTTGATTTTACCATTTCCAGATGAGAAGAAATTTAGAGGATATGCACCTCAAAATATTCCATGGGACCACCCAATGGATGTTAATGATATATTGACAGACCAGGAGTGTCGAGAAATTATATCCATCGCTGAACCAAAATTCTCAAGAAGTGCTGTTGTTGGCAACCCTCATGCAGATGCGGACCGAACGAGTGAAACAGCTTGGATACCAAAAACGCATCCACTTGCACAAAAGGTACTCTTACGTGCATGTGAATTATCAGGGAAAGATATAGAAAACTGTGAAGACCTTCAGGTTGTAAGATACAAACCAGGTACCTTTTATAGACCGCATCATGACTCTTGCTGCGAAGATACAGATGCATGCCGAGAGTTTGAAAAAAAGGGCGGTCAGCGCGTAGGAACTCTTTTGGTTTACTTAAATAACGACTTTACAGATGGCTCTACACATTTTCCAAATTTGAATAAACTTTTCAGGTCTCCGCGCGGGAATGGAGTTTTTTTCAGACCAATGGACCCATCAGGTAAGCAGTGTCATATAAACGCTTTACATGGTGGTATGCCGCCAACATCTGGTACTAAATATCTCTGCAACGCATGGGTTCGCGAGAATAATGTAGTGTAATATAAATGGAATTAGTATTTATTATTGGCGGGGGGGTGGTAATCTTAGTCTTGGTACTCTTAGTCCTTTTCTCATCGTCAAATTCTAAAACTCGTTCAGATGGTGACAATAGTTCTTCGAGGGACTTATGGGAAGAACTTCGTTCAATTTGGGGCAAAAACGACAAAGGACTATATACTTCAGGCGGATCTAATACTGGAGAATTTTATCTAGATAGTACGAGCGGGGCTTATGCTAGAAAACATAAAGGAGATTTGGAGTGCGATTACTGTGCATGCCCTGTAGACTGCGATGGAAACCCCAGGCGTATAGACAATGGATGTCCAGCTCAACAGTTTGAATGTCAGCCTCAAGATTGTTCGCCCGTGCCAAATTGTCTCCGCCGTAAAAGTACATATATTCCCGAGCCTTACAGCAAAAATTGAAGTCATGAGAGGGTCAGATAAACCAATTGTTGTCCTTCTTCTCTCCACGAAGAAATCGAGTCGTGCCTGCGCCAGGTTCAACCTTCCCCCGGCTAAACCAAAGTCAAAAGAAATGGATAACTTCTCTCTTGCCATCGGTGCCCTCGTCGCTGAGCGTGACCGCGTGTTCCTTCTGCGTGTGGCTCAGGACTACAACCTGCCTTTTGAGGAGTTGAGCGCCAAGTATCTCGAGACGGCTGAGGCAGCCATCAAGGCGCCCCCCCGCAAGTACACAAAGAAGCCCAAGTCTGCTGATATTGTGGTCGAGGCGAAGCAGCCTGTCGTCAAGCAGTGCTGCACCTCCCAGACGAGCAAGAAGGAGCCCTGCAAGTTCAGCGCCTTGAAGGGTGAGGTATTCTGCAAGCGTCACCTCAAGCAGGCTGGTGTGGAGCCGGCTCCCAAGGCTGAGAAGGTTCCCAAGGTCAAGAAGGTTGAAAAGAAGGCTGAGCCTATTCACACGCACCCGATAGATGAGACTCCCACCGAGCCATGCGATATGTGCGACAAATATGGTGAGCCGCTCACGCCCATCTCATCAGAGTTTGAGGTGGTCTCTGAGCCTGTTATGAAGACGGCTGCTCAGCGGCTCGCAGAGATGCTCGAAGAGGTTGACTCCGACTCTGAGACAGAGCTTGATATTGTAGATACGGAGGAGTTCGAGGATGACGGCTAGGGAAACAGTTGTCTGAAGTCAGCTTTGAGTTGAACAAAACCTAGTCTATTGAGTTTAATAAATGTCATTACAAACAATGCCCCCATTAGCGCGTATAGAAATAGTGTCTCGTCGTCCCTTGTCTTAAATTTATAGACTGGCCCAACAAGTTTTCCAAAGAATGTATCATCATCATCCTTTTTACCAGAAATTATCTTTTCAATTTCCGTCAGTGCACAGACTGACTGATTTGTGATCCAGTGAATAACTATGAATGGTAAAATGATCAAGTGCATTGTGAGATAGTACTCATTCCCTACAAATGGAGTTAGAAAGATAAAAAGAACAAGTAATATGTGAATAAAATTTATCAAGGAAGCTAACATCTAATCTCTCCATAGAAAATTCGTGTCGTGTGTTCGTCACGTATCTATTTTGCTAGAGGTTATCAAAACAAGAAAGATGTTCATCCGTCCAACCATCAAGCCGCGCTACACCCCCGTCCAGATCACGAGCCATGTCGGGGCGAGTGTAGTCCGGCACGTGCCTGCTGCTGATCTGTCCGAGTGCTCCATTTGTCAAGTGCCTATCAGGCTGAATAAGGAAACTCTTGAGTGCAACCACTGCTTTCACACCAGTTGCATTTACAGATGGCTTGACCGATCCAAAACCTGTCCAACATGCCGCGCTCCAGTTATCAACTTGCCAGTACCATCAGGCAACCAGAACCGAATTGAAGATGTCATCAAAGCTATGAAGCGGGGAACTGACTTTGTGCGCCACGCTTCCGCTACTCCGTGGCGCCCGCCCATGTATCACGAGTGGTACGCTGAGAAGTTGGGTCTCGGCGCCGATTACATCAAACGGTGTGAGGACTGGAAGGCTGCACACCCTACCATTGAGCCAGTGAAAGACAAGGCTCTTGCAATTGACTCTGACCCTATTCTTAAAATGATGAAAAAATACTCCAAGAAGGGTGCACTGACGGATTCTGGAACTCCCCAGCCAGCCCGCCCGCCACTTGATAGGATGGTGGTCGCATGGGAATGTGCGGGTTACACCCCTGAACAGATTGAGCTTGCGGTGGCTCGGCAGCAGTACGCAGAGAGTATGTTAGATGTTCGGCAGCAGGCTATAAACAGCATATTTGGAAACTATCCATCAGCCTCCAAGCCTACAACCAAGAAGTCCAAGAAGGTGATCAAGGCCGTTAAAAAGAAGATGGGTTAAAAAAATGACCCCCCCTATTATTAATGAAAGAAGAGTGCGGGACGTGTTGTGAACCGTTTAATAAATCTAACCATCGTAAAATTTCCTGTAGTTATTGTCCGTCCTTCAGCGCGTGTACTTCATGTACCGAGCGGTACTTGCTCGACTCTAGTCAAGATGCACACTGCATGTCATGTCGCAAGAACTGGCCACGTTCCTTCATGTCTGAAAATTTCACAAATAAATTTATGAATAAAACTTACAAAGAGCATCGTGAAAATGTATTGCTTGAACGCGAAAAATCACTGATGCCTGAGACTCAGAATTTTGTCGAGCTTGAGATTAAAATTCGCAAGTTGACTAAGGATCGCAATGCCACCGGTCATAAGCTGGTGCGGGCTCGCCAAGATCTCGTCCGATCACAGGGTATATCACTAACTGAGATTATGACTCGCTATAATATAAATAATGATTTTGAGGCGGCTGAAAAGCGTGTTCAGATTCAGGCTGAATATAGAACCAAGGTGTTCGCCCTGCGAGCTATCTATGAAAATATTGAAGATGGCATTCGATTTATATCTGGTTATAGATACGGAACTCGTGGAACCGACCGTGTGAGGCGATTGTTTGTGCGTGCATGCCCAGGAGCAGACTGTAAGGGCTTTCTTTCTACGGCTTGGAAGTGTGGAATTTGTGAGAAGACCACATGTGAAGAATGTCATGAGATTAAAAACGATGACCATACGTGCGACCCGAATAGTGTTGAAACCGCCAAGCTTCTCGCACGCGATTCTCGCCCTTGCCCTAAGTGTGCATGTATGATTTTTAAGATTGATGGCTGTGATCAGATGTGGTGTACTCAGTGTCATACAGCATTTAGTTGGCGTCACGGAAGCATAATCACTTCTATCATTCACAACCCACACTATTATGATTATATGCGAACGAACGGAACTCTGCCGCGGAACCCACTCGATAGGCCATGTGGTGGCTTGCCAGATTGGGGTTTAATGTATCAAGTTGGTCTGCCTCATGCAAACTACCGGGCTACCATTCATGCTGAACTTGTGATCATGCCATGGTATACCCGTGCAGAGTTTGACCCAAATACTAACCGTGAGCTTCGCATTAGGTATATGATGAATGAGCTTGATGGAGACAAGTTCAAGACTCTGATACAGCGTGATGAGAAGAACCGTCAAAAGGGTGTAGACGTGCACAATGTTCTGGAAATGTTTGTTAATGTGATGACTGATATATTTCAAAAACTTATTGTGACTAAGAATCTTGTCCTCGCTATGGCTGAAATTGATGAAATTCGTGCATATGTAAATGTTAGTATGTCGAATATTTCAAAGACTTACAGTAACTGCAGAGTTCCTAAAATTCAAGATGACTATTCGTGGGATATGTAAAAAGAAAATAGCCACCAATAACAATGAATCTTATAATTCTTGGAGTTTTATTTATTTTGATAGTTATTTTGATATTTACACAAACAAAAAAAGAAAATTCCATACCCAAAATAATTCATCAAACTGCTCCAGGTGATATATCAAAGTGGCATGAGATATGGCCAAAGTGTCAGGAGAGTTGGACTCGTAATTTTCCTGACTGGGAGTACAAAATGTGGACAGACGAGGACCTTGATCAATTTATGAGGGTGTATTATCCAGATTATTACGAGATGTACAGGGGATACAATATGAATATTAAACGCATTGATGCAGCTCGTTACTTTATCCTTCGTGAGTACGGAGGTATTTATGCCGATATGGATTTCGAGTGCATCCGTAACTTTGAAAGTGAGCTTCCTATGGATAAAGTATCTGTCGCTGAGTCAGCTTTTGAAGGCGAGGGTTTTCAAAACGCTCTCATGGTTAGTCCAAAGGGTCATCCTTTTTGGGATGGAGTTATAAAAGATCTTGTTGAGCATCAGTCAGACCCGCACCCACACCACACAACTGGCCCTCAGGTTATAGTTCGCGTAAATTCTGTAATGCCAGGAATGGTAAATTCACTTCCATCTTCACAGTTTGCAATCGTAACGGATCCATATTATAAAGCAAAAAAAGAGACATTTAACCGTAATGATACGAATGCTTATGCGGTTCATCACGGAACATGTTCTTGGTGCTCTCCTTAAATATTTTCTATGTATATATTAATGTGGTTTATAGTTTTGACCATTGCAATAATTATTATTATATTGAAATCTAATATGTTACCATCTTACATTGTTCCAAAAATCATTCATCAGACAGCCCCTGCCGATGAGAGTAAATGGAACCCGGTTTGGAAACCATGTCAAATGAGCTGGAAGCGTAATTTTCCAGATTGGGAGTACAGAATGTGGACAGACGAGGACCTTGATCAGTTTATTAAGACCAAGTATGCATGGTTCTATCCAACATACATATCATATCCTAAAAATATAATGCGTATTGATGCGGCTCGGTATTTCATTCTTTACGAATACGGGGGTATTTATGCTGATATGGACTTTGAATGCGTTAAAAACTTTGAGATGTTGTTACCAAAGGGGCTTGCGTTTGCCGCAGAGACTCCATGGAGAACTCCGGGTGAAGTGTATCAAAACGCTCTTATGGGCTCACCGGCTAAACATGAATTTTGGGTTCACGTTTTTGAAGATTTAGTTGATCACAAGGACAACGGAAATATATTGCAAGCAACAGGTCCCGAGGTTATACACCGTGTCGCTGTATCTCATGCTGAATTATTTTACCCACTGAGGAGCAAGAATTTTGCACCACCTTTTGATGATTCAATTGCACTCGATCATAACATTTCCGCCATATCTATTAAAGAAAAACATGCGTTCACAATGAAAAGATTTTATAGCAAGGCGGATGAACATGTCTATACTCGGCACCATGGAAGTTGTGAGTGGTGTGTGAACGACCCTCCATCAAAACTCAAATCCAAGAAGATGCGTATATCAAATCGTACTTCCATAACTCCTTTTTCCACTGTATAAAAATTTTACAATTTTCTTAATTATAAAATTCAATTGAGGTATCACATAATTTATAT
>Ga0114973_10000858_pt1 | contig 22877 bp, 18 predicted proteins | sample M_140807_MF_Meta_FD_87025 | JGI IMG/M metagenome (GOLD analysis project Ga0114973, IMG submission 87025) | Freshwater microbial communities from Lake Montjoie, Canada to study carbon cycling - M_140807_MF_MetaG | ecosystem: Environmental > Aquatic > Freshwater > Lake | place: Lake Montjoie...
ACCGGCCAGACTGCGCTTTCAACGTCCCAAGTTGGTGCCGTAACCACCGGCCAGACTGCGCTTTCAACGTCTCAAGTCGGTGCAATGTCTACGATGAACGCGTTGGGGTTGCAGGGTATTGCGGACCCAACGCTTCGGTATTGGAACCAAACGGGCAAAGCCGGGACTGGCGGGCAGGGCGAGGTGCGGTTCTTTGATTGGACAACTAACCCAGTGCCGGTCATGGGCGGGTCGAACATGGAAGCGGCGAAATCGCTCATTCCTGCGTTTACCTCCGCGCAAGCCCAAGCTATGGTGACCCCCACTGCTAAGCAATACTTTAACGCGGCAACAAACCGGTACTACACAGACCCTACCGGACAATGGACGCCCCCTGCCGGATGGGTGCAAAAGACTTTTAAAGGCGGTGGCGAAGTGGAAACCAAACATTTTGATGGCGGCGGAAGTATTTTTGATTTTGATACCGGGATAGACATTGCGGCAAACAATGACTACCTGAATCTTTTTGATATGCCCGCGTCGATTGATTTCGCCACCCAGTTAGCCAGTGCTAACGACGTGCTTGCAAATTATGGCGGTGGATACGACTGGGCACTTGACCCTAATGCAATGACTGGCGATGACGTTGAAAAGTATCTTCGTGGTCTTCCTAGCGAGAATGCTAGTTACGGCGATTACGACCGCACAGCAAGTTATCAACAGGACATTAAAGACGCCGCCAATGCAAACGGCTCGCTTTCTGGTGTAGCCAAAACAGTTGTAGACAAACTTGCGGGACTGGGGGCTAAGCTCACTCAGAGTGCGCTTGACTCTATAGCAAAAAATCCCGGTGCGTGGCTTTCGGCTCTGGCCGGTGCGGGACTAGGCTATGCCGCGTCAAAGAACAACACGGTCTCACCAATGGGCCTCCAGAGTCTGGGGTTATCTCAGCAGCAGGTCTATAACACGCTTAAAGGCGGTAACTACGTTGGTAAAGCTATGGGCGGCGAAATCCCCGGGTATGGCGCAGGTGGTGGGTTGCACTATCTAAAAGGTGCTGAAGATGGTATGGCAGATAAGATTCCAGCTACAATTGACAACAAGCAACCAGCTCGGTTAAGCGGTGGAGAATTTGTGATCCCTGCTGATGTCGTATCCCATCTTGGCAACGGTAACTCTGAAGCCGGGGCTAAACAACTTTACGAGATGATGGACCGAATCCGTCACGCCCGCACCGGCACTAAGCAACAGGGCAAGCAGATCAACCCGGCTAAGTTCACGCCGAAGTAAGGAACTAACATGAGTATTCGATACTTTGACGCGGGCGGTGCAACCACCGTTACAACCGGTTCTAATCCTGCTGCAACTGGCGCAACTGAAAGCACAATATCAAACTGGGCCGCGCCAATTGTTGGCGGCGTCATCCAGCGCGGTCTTGAGATTGCAGGGCAACCGTACCAGACTTATGGCGGTGCTAAAGTCGCTGGTTCTTCTGATCTTCAGAATAAGGCGTTTACCGGCATTCAAGGGTTGACTCAGCCAAACGCGGCGCAAACAAACGCCGCTACAAACATGCAGAACGTGTATACGTCTGCGGCAACTCAACCTGCGTATACGGGCACGACGTTCACGTCTAACACGACGGGAATCAATAACGCATTTGATCAAAACGCGCTCAACAGCTACATGAACCCGTATCTGTCGACAATCCTGAACCCGCAGCTTGCAGAAGCTCGACGAAATGCAGGTGTTGAACAGATGAAAAATCAAGCACAGATGATTAAATCTGGCGCATTTGGTGGTGGCGGTGCGGATTACTTAAACGCAGAAACCAGCCGCAACTTAGGGACCAAACTTGCCGACATCACCGGCAAGGGATACGGGGATGCCTACACTGCCGCTTTAGGACAGTACAACGCCGACCAAAACCGACTACTCAAGGCACTGGAAGATAAAGAACAATCTGGTCAGTTTGGTTCTAAATTGGGGCTTGACTATCTCAAAGAAGCTGGGGATGTGGCGCAGAATCAAGGGGTATTTGGTAACCAACAACAGCAACTGGGCCTTACCGCAAACAAACAGGAAGCCGACCTTGGTGCTGTCCAGCGCGGTATCGTCCAAGAAGGTCTTACCTCCGACTACAACACGTGGAAAGAGCAGCGGGACTACCCCAAGACGAACCTTGATTACTTCAGCAACTTGCTCAAACAGTACCCGATGACCACCACCAACACGTATGGTCAGGCTGGGAACACTGCTGCTAGTACACTAGGTGGATTGATCACGGCGCTGTCGGCGTACGACATTCTGTCTGGCAAGAAAACAACGTAAGGGCGCGTCATGTCGATTATCGGATCATCTCTTGAGGCTGTTCGGCGTGACCTGAAGTACATGCCGACTCAAACGCTTATTCAGTATAAGCAGAACCCGGCAAAAAATGCCGTTGACGGTATTCCGCTGGATATGCTCGCTGGGCTTGAGTTAAGTCGCCGTGCCCAGATGCAGACTGAATTGTCTGCTGCCGGTGCTCAAAGCGCGGCAAATATGCCGACCGTTACCGATGCTGCTGTGCAGCAACTTACTGGTCAGCCACAACAACCTCCAGCGCCGATGCCTCAAGGCGCTCCACAACCCGCACCTCAACCACAACAAGCTGCACCGCAGCCGCAACCTCCGCGCCCTCAAGTACCACAGCAACCGCCACCTCCGACTGATGCGCAAGTGCAGCAAGGGCCAATGCAGCAGACGCCGCAAGGTGGGTTGCCAACTGTAAAGAAAGCAATGGGTGGGTTCATCATCGATAGCCCTGACGACTTGCATAATCTGCTCAACGGTAAGCGCGACCTCCTCAAAACAGAGGGTTACGCTGGCGGCGGGATTATTGCGTTTAACGGCGAAAGAAGAAGTAATGTGCCGTCGGTTTTGGGTATAGGTAGCGACGAGTACAACGAAATCGACCCAAGGGATATGCCAAAAAATATCCCTACAAGGACAGCCGCAGAAGAGGAAGAAAAAAAGCTGCGTTGGAGCTGGCCTTGGGAATCTGAAGCAGATGAGGCTGTCCGGCGTAAAAAATTAGCAGAAGCTTCTGCGCGAGTAGAGGCAGAAAAGAAAGCTGCTAAAGGCGAAAAACAAATCCCGATAGGCGATTCGGCTGCAACACCGCCACCGCCACCCAGCATTGCACCGCCGTCAGAACTTGCGCTAACGAAAGGGTTGTATGACTTGCTGCGAACACCGTCAGGTGGCGGGGTTAAGTCAAACTTTAAAGTGCCAGATATCAAAGTACCAGACCTGCCAGACCGGTCGGTAGCAAATGCACAGATTGAGAGTCTTGCTAATGAGACTGCTGAAGCGTCTAACGCGCGTATGGCTCAGAAAAATTTTGCTGCTGACCTAGAAAGACGTAAATCGCCGTTCATGACAGACGCAGAAAAAGCGGCTGCGGAAAATGCTCAATTTAAAAAATATCAAGCACTTTATGACCCGGTAAATGCGGAAACGCAAAAAGTTCTTGATGAACGCAAAGCTGCGCTAGAAGCACGGCGTGGTCGGCGTCTGTCTGAAGCTGGGTTGCAACTCGGTCTGGGTATGTTGGGCGGTCGCGGAAACCTAGCCAGCATCATCAGCAACGCGGGTAAAGAAGCTGTCGGTACGTACCAGAAGGGTCAAGAACTTGACGACGCGCAAAACGAGCGTATTCAGGATATGCACCTGAAACAACAGCAAGCTCTAGTTGCCCAGAAAGCCGGGAACATGGAACTTGCACATCGTCTGACACGTGAAGCTCAGGCCGATAAACTTGCTATTGACAACTATGAAATTGCCAAGCAAGAGAAAGCGCTTGGTGCGCAGCAAAAAGCTGCTGAGATTGCTGAAACTACACGCGGTCGCCAGATGACTGCGGCGGTGCATCTTGATAATGTTCAAAAAGCTCTTGACATGGCTAAGCTGGGCTATGACATGAGTTCTCAGTTAGCTGAAGCTAAGTTTAATATGCAGCTTGAATTGCATAGGTTGCAGGTGGCTCATGCTGATACTGCTCGGCAGCTACAACTGGAGAGATTCATCTATCAGATCAGTGAAAACCAACGTAAAGCCGAAGCCGCGCGACTACCGACGCCAGAGGGGCTTGCGTCAATATACAAACTGGTAGACCAAGATTTTAGTACAAGTCCCGGGCTGTTAAATGCTGGTATTGCTAAACTGGGTGGTGCGCAATTGGTGGCCGATTATCAGCGCAATCCTAACGACCCTAAAGTAGCAGCGGCATACGGTGAAGTAGCAAGACGTGTGCGAGACCTAGCGGCACAAGAAAAACTTTCTGTAACACGCACTCCGGGCGCTGCTATGGATTTGAGTTCGGCTTATAGAGCTACGGAACGGTAAATATGCCAGTCATCAACGTACCCAATCTTGGGCCGGTTAACTTTCCGGACTCGATGCCGCAAGATGAGATCAAGGCACGGTTTACCGATCTTGCTCAACGCGCCGCTTCCAAGTTTGAGTACAAGCCAGACTACCGAGAACTAGGTCTTGGTCAGCTAATCAAGGGCGGCTTTAACCGCTCGATGTCTGCAATCGGTAGCGGCATTACCGATATCGTCCCTGCAATGGTCGGCTCGGCTCTGGGGTACGAGGATTACGCCAAAGAGCAAATGGCCGAAGCGGCGGCAAAACGTCAGCGTGCAGAGCTTGAGAACCCGACAGGGTTCCGGTCGTATAAAGAAATTCGCGGCCCGGGTGATTTTGTTGGTTACGCAGCCGAGACTCTTGGTGAACTTGGTCCCGATATTGGGGCCATGTTGGTCCCCGGTGGGGTCGGCAGTGCTATCGGTAGACGTGTTGCTATGCGTGGTGCAGCCGAAGTTGCTGGCGCTCGCGCTGCCGAATCTGTCGCTGCTAAAGGTCTTGCAGGTGAGGCGGCTGAAGCCTACTCAAAACGTCTTACTGATGCCGCAGTTAACCGCGCTGGACGTGCTGGTGCCGAGACTGGCTTAAATTTAGGTATGTATGGTGGGGCGTACGGGCTTAATACGCCTGAGACGTTCCAAGGGATCTACGAAAAGACGGGCGAGTTTCACCCCGGGACCGCCGCAGTCTTCGGCGCTGCAATATCGGCGCTTGATACTGTACTACCAAACTACTTGCTAAAACAACTTAGCCCTGCGGCTAAGGGCAAACTGGCGTCTGAGCTTATCAATCGGTCAAGCATTGTTGAACCGACTATCAAGATGGGTATCGCTAAGAGCGCCAGTAAAGCTGCGCTCGGTGAAGGCGGTACGGAGGTTCTGCAAGAGGGTCTGAGCATCCTCGCTGAGAAAACCGCTGGCGCTGCTGGTGAGTTGTTTTCAACCGATAACGTCGACCGGCTGATTAATGCTGGCCTGAAGGGTGCAATCGGTGGCGGTGTACTCGGCGTCCCCGGCGGTGTTAGAGAGGCATATGCCGAACGTGATGCTGCGCGTGAAGAGATCGCGCGGCGCGAGGGTTTGCCTCCTGAAACACCACCACCGCCCCCTGCCGCGCCGGTTGATTATGACCGCCCTGCGGTTACGCGCCGCCCAGATTATGTCGCTCGGCCCGGGTTGCGTGAGACCCCGTTGCCAGATGTTGACCCTAATCAGCTTGATATGTTCCCGGGCGAGAAAGCTCGGTTCAGTCTTGATGAGGTGCGTGCGGCACGTATCCCTGAGCCGGGGTCAAGCCACGTCGAGAACCTTGAGGTTGCCAAACTTAAACTTGGACGTGGTGACGAGCTAACCAACGGCGAGATTCAGCTTCTACTTGACAATAAACTTGTTACACCGACTGAAGCTAAAAACCTTCGTAGGGCCGAAGAAGAGGCTGCACCTCCTGAAGTGTTGCCGGGACAGCAGACGTTGCCGGGAATGTCGGTTCCCGAGTTGGCGTTCAGAGATGCGGCATATGCCGACACAATCACACAACCGGAATTACCTCTTACTCGGCCAATCACGTCCCGTTTAGATGCCGCGCCACCGCCGCAACAAGAGCAACCGGCCCCACCACCTGTACCAGAACCCGGAGAGCAACCTGAACTTGACCTTATGGGTGGGCGCACGGGTGAGCAACTAAAATTCTGGAATGCAATCGACAAAGCCGAACGCGGCAGGGGTATACCGCTACCATTTCCGGGGATGCCGATCAGGGGCGAGGACTTGCGACGGAGGCTTGAAGGCCGACCTGAACCCAAGCCTGATGAACGCGCTAACGTAATTAGTCCTGAAGTTCTTGCTGCGCTTGGCGTTACTCCGCAGATGCCAGCCCATAAGCGCACGGTTGGTAAGAGTTTAGATGACCCGCAAGAACGTGAGCAGGTTGCCAGTGCATTTCGTGGGTTGGCTAAAAATAAACAAGTACCACAAGAAACCCGGGACAAGCTCACGGCTATCCTGAAAAGCCCGCTGTTCGCTACTCAACCGGAGCTTAACTTTGAAGCACCCCCAGCAACCCCAACCCCCTCGGTACCTGTCACTCCACCAAGTGGAACAGGCCCTAGCGTACCTAGCGGACCCGGACCGGTCGTTCCCCCCGGAGGAGTTGCAACACCTCCAGCTACCGGAGTGGAAACAACTGAACCACCTGCTACACCAACTGGAATGGGAGCGGCAGAACAACCCGGTGCAGTAGAAGCGCCGGAACAACCGGCACCGATGGATCTTGGCACTGCACTGCGCGGCAAACCTCGATCAGAAACGGAAACAAAGCAAGCGCAAGAAGATCTTAACAAGTCATTAGAAGAAACTGGCGAAGGTACTTTCCGCGCTGCTCCGGGTGTAGACATGACCCGTATGGCGAACCTGTTAGGTCCGCAGTTGTACGGCAACATGTCAAAAATTTCCTCGGTCACCGTCAAGGAGATGTTCCAAAACGCGTTCGACGCGATCAAAGATGCTTTGGTGAAAGGCGGTTTGACCGAAGGAATAATCAATGTAGATACTGACGAACGCAAACGCACAATTAGAATAACTGATAACGGTATGGGCATGACGCCCGAAATTATCAGCAAGGCGTTCTTGACGATTGCCGGTACGCATAAAGAATCTGGACGGGGTTCCGGCGGGTTCGGCGTTGCGAAGATGCTATTCCTGTTTGGGAATAAAACCTTAAAGCTGGAAACGACGCGTGACGGGCTTACCAGTACACTAGAAACAACCGGCCCGGAACTGTTGGCCGCATTCTCAGACCCAAGTAAAGCACCAAATGTTACAACTGTAAGAACTGGTAAAAAGTCCGGTACATCAATAACCGTTACGATTCCCGATACGTACTTAGATGAAGAAAACCAACCTCAACATATTTCATTTGGTTCTGAATATACATTCAAACCAATACTTATTAAAAGTCCGCTACTAGAAAATATCGAAGTTAATTATAATAGCGAAGTGTTACCAATTGGTAAAAACTTTCCAGCAAAAGATTTTACTGTACTTACAAACGTAAAGTTTCCGTGGGGTAACGCACGCATTTTAGTTAAAGAAGGCAGAGATTTTAATTATGGTGGAAGCAATTTAATTGTTTTATCGCAAGGGCTTTATCAGTTTGGGCATACACTAAAAGACGGCCCCGGCTACGATGCAAATACGTTACCCTTTACGTTTTTTGTAAACATAGAACCTACCGTAGCGGCTGAAAACGCTAACTACCCGTTTGCTCTTAACCGGCAAGATTTTTCTCCGGCACAAAAACCGGGCGTCGAAAAAATATTCAAGTACCTACAGGCTCTGTACACAAATAAAACTACGGCTGAATCCGCGCAAAGTTTTGGAAAACTAGAACTACTATCATCAAGAGGCACCCCAGTTTCAACTGAAATTGATTTGGCTGTACCACCGGCGCAAAAAGGCACCATCCTTGAAATTGACAAAAACGATATTGTTGAAGTTAAAGATGGGGTGATGTACGTAAATAATAGACAGGTCCCAGAACTTACGCCGCAAGCTCTTGAGGCGATGCGTGCTGACCCGTCGCAATTTAAAGTTGACCAAACCCTGATCGACCGCAATAAAATTTTAGTACACGACAACGTAGATGTTCGTGAAGACTATGATGATCCAGACTCCGACAAAGTTCCGTTTTTGGAAAGAGCACGCCGCGACCTTGGCGCAGACAGGGTAAACAAGTTTATCGTTGGTATTGGTAACGTCTTTAAGTTTCTTCGTAATGAAGCGTATGGGGCAGGGGTAAAAAGCTATGGAAATTTAAATAAATACGAAACTGTCACTGATGTTCCGGTTGGGGTAAGTTTTGATCCGGGGTATTACGGTGTAAGTATTCGGTTGCCGTTCTCGGGCATGATGATCAACCCCACGAGCATTAGAGGTGTTGACAAAAATGATACTAGTTCAGCAGATGTTCGTGCTGATGCGGCTGCTACAATGGTCGGTACAATGGTGCATGAAATTGCGCACCACGACGAACGGAACCACAGTGAGAGCGGGTTCATCCCGGCGTTGCAAAATCTGGCGGTGCGTCTTGCAATATCTGGGTCAACGCAAGAAGCCGTTAGAGACCTGATAAAAGTTTTTAGCGCAGATGTTGACGTACTTACTTATTTCTTAAAGGCTGGTGATGGAAATCTCACAAATCGTGGAATCAAGTTGGAAGGTGCCGCATCCGAAAGGGAGAGCGCGGGGAGCGCAAGCGTTCCTCAACGGTCTACTCGCCCCAGCGCTTCAGGAGGGAATGGAAACGTCAGCCCCGGAGTACGTCAAGCAACTTCAACTGGCGGTAGACCTAGCGCCCCAAGCCCAAAGCCCGCAGCAGCACCTGCAACTCCTCAACCAAGCGCTATCGCAACAGCGGTCAGAGGAACCGGCACGGTCAACGCAAACGTCGCCAACGCAGCGGTCGACCCCAAAGGCAAGTCGGCAGTAGAGCTTCTAAATTCGTTTACACAAGCACTGACTAAGCTGCCGTTTATTACGCAGCAGCGTGCTGATGCAATCAATCAATTCTTACGCAACACCGTAGATACATCAGGCCGTGCGTTCCTGCTGATGTCGATGCCGCTAAACGCGTTGACCGAGGTGGCCGAACGCTACCTTCCCGGTGCAAAACAAATTGCCATGCTTGACCGACTTAAGTCAGGCGATGAGTACGCTCGCAATAAGATGATTGAGCCTGTGGTGCTTGCAGCGGAAAAGTGGGCTGCGAAGTTTCCTAAGCTGGTCGATGCGTTTAACCGAACCGTATACCGCAGCACAGTTGCCGGGGTCGACCCAAGCAAACCGGAATCAACTTATTACGATAAGCCCGGACTGCCAAAGCTGGACAAGGACGGCAACGATCTGGCTCAAGCGTGGAGAGATCTCCAAGAAGACTACAAGGCAATCGGCCCGGGCGGTCAGAAGCTCTACGCCATGATGCGCGATACGTACGCGTCCATGTATGAGGAGATCAAAAAGGCGATTGTCGAAAAGATCTCAGCAACAACCGACAATGCTGACCTTGCTAAAAAGATTAGTGGCGAGGTACTTGCAAAGCTGGCGGCTAAAGGTGGTCTTGACCCCTACTTCCCGCTGACCCGTTACGGTAACTTCTGGGTTTCGTATAAAACCAAGGGTGGTCCCAAACTGGGGCAAGCAGATTTTTTCATCCGTGCCTTTGAAACGGAAGTTGAGCGTGAGCGGTTCATCAAAGCTCTGGAAGCTACCGATGAGATTGCACCCCGGACCAGCGTAGACGAAAACGGTAAGACGATCACAGAACCGCCAATCCAAAGGTTCTCACAGATCTCTGAGATTAGCTATAAGAACACTCCGGCAAACTCGTTTGTCAACGGTGTGCTCAAGGTTATGGAGGTTAACAAAGTTCCGGAAGACGCCAAAGAGCAGATCCTCCGCCTGTTCCTGTCGACCTTGCCAGAAACATCTTTTGCCCAAGCGTTCCAAAAGCGCGGTAACGTAGCCGGTTTTGAGCACGACGCGATCCGTGCGCTGCGCGAGAAGTCGTTCAGTATGTCCCGGCAGTTGTCGAACATGAAGTACGCATACAAGCTCATCAGTGCGCGTGATGACTTGCGTAAGAATGTTAAGGCGATGGGTAAGGGCGAAGGCGCGACAGACAACCGACTCGCTAAAGAATACTTTGATGAGATCGATAAGCGAGTCAAGTTCATCATCAGCCCAGAAACATCAAAGCTGTCGCAACTACTGACTTCTTTCGGCTTCACCTACCTGCTCGGCTTTAACGTATCGTCTGCGGTCATCAACCTGACCCAAGTGCCGCTGATTGTGTTGCCGTATCTCGGCGGCAAGTACGGGTTTTCAGAGACAACCAAAGCACTCGGCAATGCCTATAAGGTGTTTGCAAACACCGGCATCAAAGAGACCGCGATACTTGAGTTCAAAGATGCGAACGGCAAAGACGTAAAGGTCAAATCTCGGGCAATGCCGTCTATCGAGAACCTTGATATCAATCGCCCCGGCGACACTCCCGAAGCTAAAAAAGAAAGAGAGCTTGCTGCCCACTATAAAGAGCTTATTGAAGAAGGCACGTTGCAGGGGCAACTCAACCGGTCGGCGCTCTATGACATCCTTGACGTTAGTGGTGCAAAGAATCCGTTAGCTGTTGCCAATGCCGCGTCGGGCTGGATGTTTCATCATGCCGAACGTATGAACCGGCAGATCTCGTTAATGGCGGCATACGATCTTGAGTTGAGTAAGACCAAGAATCCCACGGTAGAAGATAAGGTTGCCGCTGCTAAACAAGCTATCTATGTGTCCGAGCTGACCAACGGCGGGACAACTGCAACCTCGGCCCCACGTATTGCGCAAGGCAGTATCGGTCGGGTGCTATTCATGTTTAAGCGGTACGGTGCATCCATGTACTACCTGCTGGCTAAGAACTTTAACGAAGCCATCCGTGCCGGTCAGTATGAGCTTGATGGGTTGAAGGCTGAGCTTGCCAAGACCAAAGATGCCGCTGAGATCACCAAACTCAAAAAGCAAATTGCCGAAGCCGAAGAACTCGCAAAAGTAAACCGGGGTATTGCTCGTCGGCAACTGGGCGCGACTTATGCTTCTGCCGCGCTGTTCTCTGGGTTGCAAGGGCTACCGTTGTTTGGGGTGCTTGCCGTTATCTACAACATGTTTGCTGATGACGACGATGACGACATGGCGACCGCCGTGCGTAAATCGACCGGCGAGCTTGCGTACAAGGGTCTGGTCAACGCTCTGACCAACATGGACGTAGCGTCCCGCGTAAGCCTGACCGGCCTGATTATTCGGGATAACAAACTATCGTCCGGATCGCAGACAGTGGCGGAAGCGTTTGGCGATCTTATGGGCGGTCCAGTGTACGGTATAGCGACCAAAGTCGAACGCGGCGTTAATCAAATCCGTGACGGGCATATCGAACGTGGGGTTGAAAACATACTTCCTTCGGCGCTTAGTAACGTGTTAAAGGGCTTCCGCTACGCCACATCCGGCACGACCACGTTGCGCGGCGATGCTATCACTGGTGATGTCAACCCAGCAAATGCGATTGCTCAGGCGTTCGGCTTTGCACCTGCCAATTACACCCGTCAGTTGGAGATCACTGCGCGTGAGAAGGGTATGGACAAGGCAGCGACTGCTGACCGTATCAAGTTCCTCAATAACATGTATATCGCCAAGCGGTTCAACGACATCGAAGGTGTTGCTGATGCCCGTGCAGATCTTGAGCGGTTGTATGAGAAGCACCCCGGCTTCAAGAAGTTCGGCACGCTAGACGAAACTATTGCGCGGTCGATGCGGCAGCACGCGCTGACTACAGAGCAGATGAAACCGTTTGCCGGTGTGACGATCAGCAAAGCTATGCGTGATGAGATCCTGCAAGACATGCGAGAGTTTGAGTGAAAAAAATCCCGGCGCTGGGCCGGGATTAACCTGATAGGACAGGAAGAGGAGACAGCAATGAGGCTATCGCGATAGAGTCTACACGAATCTATACCATTCTCCAAAATCTCACGCCTAATTTTCCTGTCTCAATGCGTTCCACTGAGAGTAACTTCATGTCATATCTCTCGGCGTAGCGGTTCATCTGCTTGATGAGTTTGTGCATGTTGAGCGCGGGGACAAAGACTGACGACCCAACTTTGAAGTTGGGCCAGTCGATGTAGATCAGCAACCCGTCAGGGTTAACCGCCCCGTCACTGCGCACATACCTAGACGGGTATAGCGTTACCGATTGCTGCTGCCGCAATGTTCTGCTCCATTTCCTCGTCCATAAACTGCGAGCAATCCAACACAACACAGTCAGCCGGGGGCAGGTTGAGTCGAGTGCCTCGGCTGATGCGCACCTTCTTCATCTGACCTGACGTAGACCCCGCCCTGAGCTTGTCGTACAGACTCGGGTAATGTATCTGCTGTTTGTTACACCATTCGCGAAACGGCTTGGGCAACAGGTACAAACGCTTTATGTCGTACTCGTACCGCGCGACCAGCGTCATCCTCGGCGTCGAATCTGGAATAATCAGCGCGTCATCCTGATTCGGCGTGCGTGCATCCGACGTGCTCTTGATGCGGAGAATATTGTTGTAGTTCTCCGCAAGATATGCGGTTAATGTCTCTTCAATAGACCCCTCCATACCGAGCAACCGCTCCTTGGCTTTCTGGATTGTCTCGGCCCACCACTTGATGATCGGCGGGATAGAGAACTTAATCAGACCGGCACGCCGTGCGATAATCAGTCCCGTAAACGCCGATGCCGCTTGAGCCGACCAGAACCGGTGCGGCTGTGACAGGTCGCCAATCAGATCTAGCTTTTCCTGCGTTTGCTGAAAGAGCTTCTGCGCCCCGTCTACATCGTTCATGATGTATTGCAGATATGGCACACAAGCGTGACCATAATTGTTGCTCAAGTACCGGTTCAGCGCGTCAGTTTCGGTCTTGGCTTCAAAGACAAACGCCTTCGCCTGATACTCTAATACCCGGGTCGCTTCGGCTTTGGGGATCGCCTTGTACATACTGACACGATCTAGCAGACTGGTGTTGCCGGTCGTGCAGATGTTCAGATGCCACGGGTCACCACGGTAACGCTCCTCGTTACTCTTGCCAGACATTCGGTTGCGCTGATGCCCGCCAGTGGTTTGATATAAGAAGTCACTGGCTTCCTTGGGATGGATGTTGCTCAACTCGTCAATCGGGTGAAAGATGTTTTTGTAAATCTCAGTCCGGTTGAACTTAGAAGCAATCGTATCCCGCTCGTGCGACATGATCTCGTCCGGGTTGCCCCAGATGCTCGCACCCGCCAGAATTGCAGTGGTCTTACCCAAGCCGGGGTCCGGACTATAGATATGAAACACGCACGCATGCTGCGTTGCAAACTGCATCAGGGGCGAGCCAAAACTCAAACCGATCACGAACTGGTGCATCTCCAGCCCGGGGCGGTTATAGAAGTCCATGACGTTATTCCAGCCCTCAATCGTCCCCTTGGTTTGGAACGTGCCAAACATCTTTACTGTGGCGCTTGACGGTGGGTTGTGGTCGACCCGATCTGGACGGATGTCCTTATCCCCAACAATAAATGAATCGTACCGACTGTCGACCCAACCGAACTGCCGGTGCGCTTTTTCTGCTTTCGCATTCGCCTGTAGGTTATTAACCCATGCACTTACGTATGCCATCAACCCCTCCATATCTATAACGGCCAGCCCATGTGGGGCAACGTGCCGTCTGAATTCGTCTTTAGATAACAAAGAAACCAGCGGGACGGTAAATTCCCGCACTCCATCTTGAGGTAAATGCAACCGCATTACGATTGCTTCGCCAGCATCCGGATCGTTCAACCGCTTCAAAACATAAAAGTCGTTGTGATACACAGGGATCTCAAGCGGGTCCCCTTGCTTATCCTTGGTCCGCTTAAATACTCCTCCTGCCTTGCCCCGGAAATACGGCGCAGGGTATTTGGGTATCACGTACGTTTGTTTAGCTACAAAGTTTGCAACCTCGGGAACGTCCAGTACGACGTTATCCTCGTCACTCGCTTCCTGCACCTCACGACCTAAAGCTATAGGGCTTTTAATCGTGTTCCGGTGCGGGCATTTTCCGCAGATGCCGGGACTGTAGTTATCAAACGTAGCGCAGGTATACGGACCTTTGATCAGCGCGGCTTTCGCTTCTGTGGCCTCGAAAGTGTAGCCCGGGTGCGCCTTAGAGATCCTATGGATCGCCTTGTCACCGTCCGTGCAGAACTTCGCGACCGACAGACCCGCTCGCCACATGGGTTCGTCCAGCGTGGACGCCTCCTCGATCACACGCCTGACCTGCTCACACCCGCGCCCTGCTGCCGTTTTCTCCAGAATGTTTTTAAACACGCTGACGTAACTACCGGCAAGGGCCTGACTCACGCCGCTCATCTCTCTCGGCACGAATGACCCGACCGTTAACTTGTTGATCACGGGTGCTGGCACATGTGCTACCAGATCCGCAAACGCAGTAAACGCAACAGGTGCGGCAATCGGGCTGAGCAGCGACACCTCAAGTGCAGGGTCGCTCTTAAAGTTCAACGTCCCCGGCATACGCAATATGCGAGCAGAATCAGCAGTGACTGCCGGATCAGCATTCATACCTTGTGATGCCAGAAGGGCTTTGAATTGCTCCGCTACAGGCGTCCAGAGTGTTGCCGCAATCGACTCGGTTAAAGCCCAGTACGCATGAACACCCCGCCCGGAGCCGACTATCGTAGGACGTGGAAACTTATTAGCTGAACAGAAAGACTTCAGCGCACGAATGCACTCGACCGGATCAGCGTAGGGCTTACCCTCACCCGCATCGATATCAATAAAGAACGACTTTAGTTGCTTAGCATTGCTCTGAGTTCTTGAACCGGAGTTCTCAAACGTAGCCAGTGCAAAGTAAGCGTTCCACCCAGATTCGACTAGAGACTCGGTGTATGTTTCAAGAGCTTCAAGACTTGTAAAGAACTTCTGTTGTACACGATCTGAATCCAGCTTAATTCCATATCCACAGTAATACCCCTCATTACTTAGGACCGTCTCCAGAAATTGTCTCGCTTGCATGACTGTCCAAAGAGCCGTGAGATAGAAAACGAGAGCCGCATGATACGGCCCCCGTGCCGATTAATCGTCCCAGCCGTTCACCAGATCACTAAGATCTGCCGCCGCAGAAGCGGTAGCTTTCTTGGGCGCAACTTTCGGTTCTTCCACAGCTTCTTCGGCCACAGGCACGGGCTTCGCCGCAGCTTTCGGCGCTGGTTGATTAAACGCGGCAGGAAGAGGTGCAACAGGTGCGGGCTTAGCCCCGCTTGCGTTAAATGAAATAGCTTCAGCCGCTTCCGCTGAATTACGCATCTCGTTGATCGCCCCGAACTCCTCCTCGGTAACCGGACGCACTGGCTTGAAAAACAGCTTAGGAGTCGGGCTGTTGATATCAAACCGCATTTCCGTAACCAGACCCACAGCCGGAAGCTTGTGCGAATCTAAGAAGCTACCGTACGCCTTCAAGGGCATCTTGCCGCCCTCGGCATCACCAAAGACCGACTTAGCGGGGATGATCATCTGGTATACCTTGCGCTGTTTGATCTCGCCGTCGAGCATCACAGCGATCCGCTTGTGGAACGTGCAAGCACGCCCGTCGCCTTGACCAGACCCCTTGATGTTCTGAGGGCAGTCCATACACTTGGTAGCCTGACGATCAGCAGCAGGGACCTCGGCATCCGGCGTAGCCGAATTGGTTGACCAGCACTTGGGCTGAGCGTTCTGCCCTTCAACGTACGCCCCTGCAAAATGCCAGCGTTGCACGTCTTTATGTGCCTTGATAATCACGGCGTTGAGCATCCGATCTTCACTCACGTGAATTTCTTTATTGCCCTGCATCATCCGGAACGCGCCGCCCTTGAGCGAGATACGTAACGGACCTGATACGGCGACTTCGCCAGCAAGTGAACTGCTGGTGTCATCCTCAAGCGCCTTCAGGTAGGAAGGAAGGCCGGTCTTAAAAATAGTCATGTCGTTCATAAAATCCTCAAACGTCTTTATCAGTTGCAAAGGTGAAATCGAACTCCAACTGCACAGGGGCCGCAGGGTCGATGGTTTCTGCTTCAGCCGGAGCCGGTGCAGCTTTCTCGCTCAGCGTTTTGGCGCGGAGCGCGGCATCCACATCAGCGATGCGGAACCTGTAAGTATTACCTATTTTTAGGTAAGCCGTGGGTGGGATCACATCTTTCCGTAGCCAACCACGAATGGTAGACACCGAGACGGTGTAATACTCCGCGACCTCCTCAATCGAAACGTACTTCGCAATCTCATCCATTTTTCTTTACCGTGATGGAGTATTCGCTATCCACATTCAAACCCGGTGGAAGCAGGTCGGGGTGTTCCTCAAGGAACTGTTTGGTGTTCTCCTGATGGAGACGTTTCTCGTACAGATCGGTAGCGCCGTGCTCGACAACAAACTTGCCAAACGACTCCCAATCGTTTGTGCTAAAGCGTTTCTTGACGGTGCGGTAGAACAGCCCACTCTCGGTACGGACAGACTCGACCCCGTGCTCTTTGCAGTAGCCCAGAAGCGCGGACTTGACCTTAGCCATGCTGGCTTTTAGCTCGTCGTCCTGCTTCTTGAAGTCGGCCAGAAGCTCAGCGTGAGTGGTGCGCATTTTCAAGTAGACGCGGACTAGCCGCTCTACTGCAATATCTTCAGCCATGTTACCTCTTCCTCTAGTTGTAGTAGCAGAATGTGTAGTGTTCTACACTTCTGTCTTGTTGTCAAGCAATTCTTTGTAGAGATCGACAACTTTTGTGTGGGCGTCTATTTTGTTATCAAGCATTGTGTAAACGTATTTCTCCGCATTCGATCCTTGGAGTCTGATCACGGTGCAGGGGTGATGTTGCCCAGCCCGATGCACTCGGGCGTTCGCTTGTGCGTATGTCTCGGAGGAGGACGTGGGTCCCCACCAGATGACGGTATCAGCAGCGGTTAGTGTAACCCCGTGTGCCGCTGACTGCGGTTGGATAACCAGCATCTTCGGCTCGGGTGTATCTTGAAACCGTTTAAAGATATCAGTGCGCTGACTCGCAGACACGTCGCCATTTATCACCTCTGCTGTTATGCCGTCATCGTTAAGCTGACGGGTGATCATCTCGATCACGTTCTTGAATGGTACAAAGACTAGCACCTTCTGCGCGGCTTCATCAACCACTTCTTTCAACACCGCATAACGGTTCTTGATGTCGAACTCGACCGTCTCCTTGGTGTCCGTGTACACCGCACCACAAGATATCTGTAGGAGCTTGCTCAGGTTAATCGCGGCGTTCACCGCTGTGATGTCTTCCCCGGCAGCTTGAACTACAAACCGGCTCTTCATAGCCAAGTAATACTTCTTTTGCTGCTTGGTCAACTCAACCTTGCGATCCACGTATGTCATGGGCGGCAGGTCAAGGCACTCGTCTTTAGTGTATCGAATTGCCGGTTGCAGTGCGTTAAACACCGTGGTCGTTGCTGACGGTTTGGGTATCCATTTGAACTGGGTCAGCTTGTACATCACGGACTCTTTGTATCCGGTGAAATACTTCGGCACGCTGTTGGGGTTGACCAGCTTAGCCAGCCCGTACGCATCAAGCGGGGACTGCGCCGCAGGTGTACCGGTCAGCATCCAGAGCCACGTGTTAGGTTGCAACAACCCTTTTAATGTCTTCCATCGATTCGTCTGAACATTCTTATAGGCGTTAGCCTCATCAACAACGATGAGATCAAATCCACCTTCAAGAATTTCATCTGCAACAACCTCGACTCCATCGTAGTTGATGATGACGAATTCGGTTGTACTCCTGATAATTTCTCTACGCTTGTCGGCTGAGCCGTACGCGATGTCGACCGACCGGTGCATAGCGAACTTGAACAGGTCTGCTCGCCATGCCGAATCCATAATAGACAGGGGGCAAATCACCAAAACACGTTTGATCACCTTGGTCTTCATCAGGTAGTCCGCAGCCCATATCACACTACCGGTCTTGCCTGTGCCCTGCTCGTTTAAGCAGAACGCCCGCTTGTGCAGGGTAAGAAACGATGCCGTGGACTTCTGGTGTGCAAACGGTTTGTGTAGCCCGGGCCATTTGTAGTCCCGCAGGATGGGGCTTGGCACGTTTTTTATTTTGAGGTTCTTTAAGACTTGTGCTTCTTCCAATCCCCAATGCACTAATACCTTGTTATTCTCGACTTCTTTGCTCTTGGGAATGACTGCCGTGACCTTCGCTGGATCACGCAGTGTAAGAACTAATACTTTGTTCTGAAAGATTTCCATGTGACCCTGTAGTATTTTTACTCAAAGCAGAATAGCCTGAACAGGGTGTACCTGTTCAGGCTCTGCGCCGCTTCCCAATCGAGGTGAGGACTGTGGCGGCTGGTGCGGTTAAAGGGTTACTGACGTGCCCCGGGCAGCACACTCACACCTGACTACTGCCCAATTAGTTCCTAAAGCGACTGGAGAACAGCACGAAAACCAGTCGAATAGGCGCATCTATTCTATCAACTTTCGCCCTTGCGGTGACCGTTCCGACTGCGGTTTTTATGTGCCGACACGACACGCAACCCGTCGGAATTTTTTCCACCATCTTTGAGCATCTTCACGTGGTCAACGTCTTTACCTTTGTGCGGTACGCCCTCCTTGTCCAGCTTGCGTCTGGCTCGTTGGCGTTCCAGCTTGGCGGGGATTTCGCCCCGCTTTAACTGCATCTCGTACTCGTGTTTATACGGGCGTGGGGTTTTGGTGTACGGCATTTTAATTTCTCCCGTTGTGGGAGCAAGTTAATACGGCACAGTGTTTTCGGCACAAGCCGCTGGGTTTGGGGTTCCATGTGCCCGTGTCCACGGCAAACGCGAGGCGCTTGTTTCGGTCAGACCACTTCGTCCACAAGAAATCTTGTTGCTCTGCGTTATATTGGCTTTTCACAAGCGCATTTGCAATCACAAACAGCAGCCCCGCTTTGACCCTTGTAATCTCAGGAAAGTGTTTGAACACACAGAGCGACATCAACTCTAGCTGCTCGGGGTCCGCGTACTTCGACGACTTGCCCGTCTTATAGTCCACCACTCGCGCTTCGCGCTTCTCCCGGTTAATGATTAGCAAGTCGGCAATCCCACGATACCATACGTCCGGTGCATCAAACGCGCACGGCTGAAGATCTTTGGTGATGCCCATCTCATACTCGCACAAGCGCTCACCGGGGATTTGTTTCAGGTTATCAAGTGTTTGCTTGGCAAACATGAAGTACGGCGGCAGCGACTCATCATCACGCACGTATTTTTCTGCGGCTTCGTGGAATCGGGAGCCGTACAGCAACGCCTCCGTCTCAAGCTCTACCACATCCTTTACTATCTTTAGGTGATAGTACTTACGTGGACACTGCTCAAACAGCTTAATGCTGCTGTACGACCATTTCATTAACAATCACCGTATCTTTGACCAACACCTGACTCGCAGTTAACCGGCAACCCTACCGCCCACTTCGGCGTCCACCGCATACACTCTTCGACGTATGCTTGCGCCGCTTCGACCTGCTCCTCGCGCACCGCGCACGCAATCGCGTCATGCACAGTTAGCACGACCCTATACTTCTGCCCGATGCGGAGCATCTGCTCGCCAATGATACACCTTGCGATAGCTTGGCAGACGTTCTCGATTACCTTGCCGCCATAAATTCTCGTGCGCCCCCGGCGTGTCTTGTACGTGAACTCCGGACCCTGCTCACCATCTGTCGACTGCAAGTCGTCGTAGCGCATTAACAACCCACTGGGCAAGCGAATTGCGGACTCGTTCGGCTCGACTGTCAGTACACCGGTTCGACCCAGTGTGCAGTCGTCGTTGCGTGATAAACATTCAATAACTCCTTTAGCTTGACGCCACAGATTGACAATTTGCGGACTGCCGTGCCGATATGCGTCGATGATGCGCCGCGCCTCGTCCAGATCCACCGCGACACCGGCTTGCTTGAGTGCGGCTTGGAACTTGACCGCACCCATCCCGTACCCCGCACCGAGAATGGTCGTCTTACCGATAAACCGCTCCGGGGGCGTTATCTGATCTACTGGTTTGCCGTAAATCGTTGACGCCATCTTCTTGTAAACGTCTTCTCGATTGGCGAATGCCGTGACTAGATCATCCTGCTCGGCCAGCCATGCCAGCACCCGCGCTTCAATCTGAGCAGAGTCGGCATCGATAATCCGGTAACCTTTGGGAGCCATAATTGCCAGCTTGAGTTTGTTGGCGTTTGCCCCTCGGCTCGGCAGGTTCTGTAGGTTGATCTTGTCGTCACCGCCAAACCGACCCGTGTGTGCCGCGTAGTAACGTATTGGTACAGGCATCTTGCCCCGCTTAGCAATACTGATCAGCCGCTCGGTGCGAGTCTCTTCAAGCGTTGACTTGTTACCAAGCCTTGCCGCCACAAGAATCTGCACGCGCTCATCCGGATGTTCGGCCAAAGCTTTGAACTCCTCGTCGCTCTTAGCCATAGCCAGAGTTCTTTTACCAGTAGTCGCGCTGATCTTGGTCGGCGGCTCGACCCCGAAGTTATGTAGCAGCTCACCGAACTTCTGATTACTCATCAGCTCGTCTCGGGTCACCCCGGCGTTCTCAAGCAGTCGGAGTTTGCGGTCCACCACCTCGATCAGATGCGCGTCTAGCAACTCTGTATCAAGCTCCAGCACCGGGACTGTAAACATGCGCAGGGTCATGTCGATCAGGTGTAGTTCTTTTTTAGGGAACCCCTTGACCATTTCAAGGTAGAGCTTCTGCGTTAGTTCCACGTCGTTGATGCAGTAGTCACCATAACGTGATAGCGCGTGAGCATCGAAGTCTTGACGGCGTTTACCCAGTGCGTTGATGACCTCAGTGCCTTTCGCTCCAAGCTCGTACCGTTGCACCAATGCGGAGAGTGACGCACCGACCTCGACCCCGTGCAGGGCACGTCCCATGCAGAGCGTGTCGAGCATGAACCTCGGCACAAGATCAAAGTGCCACGACAGGATCGCTCCGTCAAACATCATATTGTGTGCGAGCACGACCGAGTTGGGGATATCGAACTGAGTAAGCCACTCCTTGAGCAGCTCTTTCGGCCCACTCGCCCACTGCGTCTGTTGATCATTGACCTTGACTGCAACCCCGATGACTTCAAATCGTGAGTCGCGTATGTACTCCTCGGTCGTTACTTTAGACAAGCTAAAGTCTTTATCGTAATACGTTTCAAAGTCTATGGTTAACAGATTCATTGACAGTTACCTTGCGGGTTAACATTTCTTGGTAAGTTTCTCAAATAGTAGGCATATCCCGGCTCGTTTTTAAGCGCGGCATTCCTTACCTTTTCTTCATTAGTTTGAGGTCTTTTTCTGGGTCTCGGCGCTTTACCGGACAAACTATATGCCATACACATCCGTGCATTGCATCCCTCCATAGGGATCTCTCTGCGCAGTAGCACACCCTCGAAATAGAAATTCCGCAGTGCACTCTTAACTGCGCCAAGCGTCATTTCGGGTATAAGAATTTTTGCTGCGGGTAACTCGCCATGCTTCTTTAGGTATTCAATTATCGGATGCGGCATTTGGGTACTCCTCTTGAAGAATGTTGTCGTAAAGCTTTTGTAGATCGTATATCCAGTCTTTTAACGCATCTAGTTGCAGTATCCGATACGCATCATCAAATTCTGGTTTGGTAGACACCACGCCTTCTTCTTTTAACGTATCCCATTTCAAGTTAATCAGTGTTCGTTTCATATTAAAGCATCAGGCACGTTGGACAAGTCCAACTTGGGTTTACGTTTGCGCTTGATTTTCTGCACGATGTGCGGGTATGGCGGCATATGCCAGACCCACCGGATCACCTTGCCTTCGTCGTCAAGGATTCCGTATCTCATGTGTTCTTCTCCTTCAGCCTCGCTTCAAGCGCGGCTATCATGTCTATGACATACGGTCGATTTGCCATCGAGATTTCTTTTGCTTCTTCTTTAGTCAGCCCGACCCACGGGCGCGGGTCCGGATCTTCCATAGCTTCAAAAAGCGCCGACTGCACGTTGTGTGATAAATCTTCTAGCTGATCATGGCGTAGAACTTCAAACTCCACGTTGCCCTGAGTCCTTAGACACATTTCATTCTCAGCATCGCCCCATACTTTTTTCCAGCCTTTATTCCAATCGGTCATGTCATACCAACCAAGATAAGCCGATGCTCCTTCGGCCCTTCCAATCACGTAAAACCGGACCTTGCCGTTTTTGTTTGGTATTCCGTTCATGTGTTTTTCCCTTTCATCTAAGCATTCTTTCCAAATTTCGTTGACTTCATCTTTCATCTCAGCGCGGGACATTGGCTTGCTCATTGCTCAATCCAATTCACAAAGTTAATTGTCTTGTCTACGCTATTCGCCCATCTATCAAACTCTTTTACTGGGCAACTAACGTCCACAAAAAACTCAGGTGTCCAATATCTAAATCGGTAGGCCCTGCCGTTTTTGTACGCAACAGAACCCCACTTAAAAAAGTCACGGTTTAATTTATAGCCACGCCGTTTAAGCAAGGTCTTAAATTGACTAGGACTCATACCAGACAGTTGATTGCGACGGGGCTTCTTTGCCCTGTACTTCACTTCCAACTCCCACCCCGCGCTGTCATCTGACCGGCCAGAAACGCGGCTTTATATGCGCCGTCGTTCGTGTTAGCACGCATCAGTTGCCCCTTGAGATGATTAATCTCAGCCTGAGATTGTTTATCTGCCGCATTCCACCCCGCGATAAATGCGTCATGGACGTATCCTTCCAGTCGGTGATACCCACCCATCGGCATGTGCTGCCCATGCGTTTCCGTCCACCATTTTTTCCATGCTTCAGCTTCAGTCATTTTTACTCTCCGTGTATTTAATCCAAACTTCTTTGGGCATCTCAATTGTCATCAC
>Ga0114973_10000862_pt1 | contig 22852 bp, 5 predicted proteins | sample M_140807_MF_Meta_FD_87025 | JGI IMG/M metagenome (GOLD analysis project Ga0114973, IMG submission 87025) | Freshwater microbial communities from Lake Montjoie, Canada to study carbon cycling - M_140807_MF_MetaG | ecosystem: Environmental > Aquatic > Freshwater > Lake | place: Lake Montjoie...
GGACTCGATTTGCAAGTTTCTCGGGATCGAGGATGCAGCAGACCTCAAACTCATAGAGCTGGCCGATCTGCACAGCTCGCGGTTCAGCACCTGGGCGAACGGCAGTCTGACAATCGTGCAGCAGAAGAAACTCATGAAGGCCTTCAGCTGAGCGGTCACGTCGACAGCGTGTAGAACGGGAACATCCGCACGAATGCAATGTAGGTCACACCGAGTATGAATTTCGAGATGCAGCTCAAGATGGTGTAATACTCGAATCCCTTGCGCATGACACGCCGGGTGTTTTCCTCCGGCGTGAGGTGGGCGTACTTGTCTGACTTCCACGGCAGGATGCCGACCTGGAAAGCCTGATAGATCGGCACGATCGCAAACACCGTGAAGGAGAAACACTGGCCGGCCAGGACTACGATCATCGCGTTGCGCCAGTCGTCACTTTGCTCACGGGCTTCCTGTGACTGCAGACAGTCCGTGTCCGTGCTTGTGTTGATGAAGTACGAAATCAGCATGTGCCATATCGTGACGTGCAATGCGCCGGAGGCGAGGAACGAGAACCACCACAGCCGGTTGCGCTGGTGCGGCCAGCTCTGCGGGCACTTGTCGACGGGCAACGCAGTGACTTCCTGGAAGTCGATGGCCTTGGCGTCGGACCGTGTATTGTCGAAATCCGCGAGGGCGTACTCGACCGCGAATCCGAATTGCACACACGCCGCCTGGGCAACGCTGAGCAGTGTGATCGTGTTCACGTCGCGCACCATCAGCGCGCTTGCCACGAGTATGACTGCCATAGGGGAGGTTAGGGCGTACTCGAGCCATCGCCACGAGCACGGTGTCTCGAAGAAGTTGTTGTTGTTGTTGGTTGCCTGGTATAAGCTCACGAGTTGAAAAATAAACGATAGACCAAACATGACAGAGAGGTACACGTATCCGTTGGCAACGTCCATCCCAAAGAAAGAGACGACAGTAGGCACCCACGTCAGCGTGAACACGTCGTCGTGCAAAGGCCGCGTCGTGTTTTCAAACGCTGCACGCAGCTTCAGGAGATGCGGCGGGCGAGTGCCGTCCACACACGTGTCTCTGTACGCGTCTTCGAGTACATGTGTGAATGACGACGGCGACGGATTGTATGCATGGCTCCTGTCCCCGGTGATGGTCGGCCGATAGAACGAGTACAAAAACGATTTGGTGGCCTGTGGCCTGTCGTGGGCGTCGAAGCACGCGTTGGTGAACAGCAGACACCCTCCCTTCCAACTAACGAGCGTGGCGATCAGAGAGACTGCATGGAGAAGCAGTGAAATGTTGAGTAGCATCTTGATTCTCCTGTTTGCCGGCTGTCCGATGTCGTAGCCTGCGAGAACCAGTACCACTGAAAAAAAACTACTTTCGTCTTGTGCTATCACGGCAACGTAATCATACTGTTGTTTCGAACGCTGCATAGTAGAAAAAAGTGGCAGTTATATATCAAATCAACAATTCATCGTATTTTTAAAGAAATGCAAACCAATGTGACTTCATGTCCTTTCTTCGACATGTCGGACGATTTGATCTGTGACGTTGTGCCAGCTTGTCGCGTGCTTTTGATGTCCAGTACATGCAAACGCATGCGGGAAGTGCTGCAGAAAGGACGGTGCGGTGTAGAAGTGATACTGAATAAGCACATTGGTTCTGACGTACCCGCGACCCTGCTTGTTCCGAACGGTATCAACCGCATCCAGAAACATTTCAAGATCCAGCGGTTCGAGTACTACGGCAGAGTTCGGATCGTGTCCGTCAAATTCGATCAGTTCGAAGAGGTCAGCTTCATGCACCTGACGACACTCAAGATGCACTGTTGCCAGTTGAAAGAAGTGCATCTGATTTATCTCACGCATTTGCTCACATTCAGCAAAAACATGCGGACGTTTGAGTTTACGTATCAAGGTCTCAAGTGCCGACACACGGAGTGGTTAGCGGAGTGCATACGCTGCTTCTCGAAGCTCGAGACCCTGAACCTGAATCTAAATTATTTTGTCTTCGACTCGCTCGGCATCGTTCTCGATGCAGTGCAAACGTCAAGCTTATCGACGCTGAACCTGTCCACGAACAGCTGTGAGGACGAGACCAAAATGACGAAATTGTGCCGCGTCATCCACACGAATTGCATGACAATCAAGACCCTGAATCTGTCCTTTATGCGTTTGTTCAATGACTGCTTCGATTTGCTGGTGCATGCCTTATCGACATGTCCTTTCCTGGAATCCCTCGATCTCTCAAAGAACCATCTGCACTACGGTCGCTTGATGGACGTGCTGAAAGCAACAGAGGAAAGTAAGATGCAGAGCTTCAATTGGTCGGGCAACAGACTTGGCTTGTCAGGGAGGTTTTTTCTGACGAACCACCTCCTTTCAAACGCAGTGTGGAAGACAACAATAAGAGAAATCAAGTTGGCCACGTGTGACCTGTTAGACGAAGTAGAGAGACTGTGCGAAGCGCTCAGCGCGTGCACACGTTTGCAGACGCTTGATATTGCCAACAACGGACTGTATGCAAGCGACGTGGCAGAAATCCTCAAGAACCCGTCTATAACCTCTTTGGATGTGAGCAACAATTACATCTCAGATTACGGCATGCAACTCATATTTGATCGAAGCAACAAGAACAAGACACTGCGGCATTTGAATGTGCAAGGAAATCACATGACCTTGCACACCCTACAACACTTCAGACGAATGAGAAAGTCGAAAAAAATGACGATTTTATTGCCACACACGAGCTGCGTTTGTGCCGTGTGCCAATCCATAGGGACTTAAGTTTTATATTTCTTATTCATAAACATAGAAACGACCGCTGTGCCCGTAGCATGCCGACTGAAGCATGTTACGTGATTTCGATTGAGAATGCGATCCTCCTGAGCACCACATATGGCATACTGTCGGTGTACTTTGAAGATGTGATGAGTCACGGGTTCCTCTTCTTTGCCGTTTTCATAGGGCTCTGTCTGTGCTATGTGTTTATAGTCCTCGGGTTTGGACTCGTCTTGTTCGACGACGATACAAGTAAACAAATCATACTCCTCGAGTCCAATGCCGTAGACGCGCGAGTATCCATGCCGACTCAGGTCGCATCATTTGCCCGTCTCCTGGCACGAAGTGGCGCACTGTGCGGCGTGGCACTGTTCATCGCCTTTGTAACCGTCGGCGTTGAATTTTTGACGGACGAGAACGCCCCTGAAGCCGACAGCTTGCCGACGATAGCACTCAAGAAAATAGAGACCGAAACGCAGCTCACGACGCAGTTTTCTGTCAGTACAGCCTTCGCCGTCTTCTTCATGATAGTTCTGATGCTCCTGGCGAATAACCAGCAGCTGAACAGCATCTTGGTGCGTTTGCAGAATGCGTCAGACGCCTTTTCGCCTGCTGAAAAGTCTGTGACGAGTACAGGCGACGATGTCACGCTCTTTGTGCGCACGTTACTGATCCTGTATCTGATCGTGTGCGACAGCTCCGGCACTTTCGTTACCCTACCGAGCAAGGCGATGCCCAGCTTCCTCTTGGATCTCATACCAGATTTCAAGGGTTCAGTCTTCAGTCTGCGGAACAATATATCTTTGCTTTTCATTGCGTGGTGCTTGTTTGTCGATATCGCGAGGGCTTTCGTGCCAAATTTTGCCGTTCTTTTGATTCTCGTCGAATTGCTGGTCACTCCTCAGATTTTTGGCGCTGTGCTCACGTTTGAAATACTGTTCGAGGACTCGACGCTCACGAATTTCGCATGCATGGTGCTGGTGGCATGTGACGCGTTTTGCGTGGTGTGTACCAGTGCAGTGCGCATATACCACATCATGAAGGACCGAACATGGCATGCAAAAAAAGGAGTCTCTGCGACCAATGGTATCGATGCACCGACAGGAAAAGGCCTGTTCCTCGACAGCAGTGCGTTTCAATACAGCAGCACATCGAACGCGGGGGAGTTGAACTTCAACGAGACTGACATCAATCTGAACAACATCAACCTGCGATTTTTTGAAAAAAAAAGTAATTAAGGCGATGCAACGTGGCATGCAATGACGGCATGAAATTCCTATGCTTCGATATTGAGACCACCGGATTAGACGCGACGCGCGATGAAGTCACTATGATTTGCACGCAAGACCTTGCGACTTCCGAAAAGAAGAGCTACAACTTCGGAATCTTGAGCGTGCAAGAGCTGTCGGCGAGTGCTCTAGTGCAGCAGGTCATCAAAGACTTTGACGAGGCGGACTGCTTGTGTGCCTTCAACGGCATTCGCTTCGACTTACCCTTCATGCAGCAAGCCCTCGACATCCACGAGGACGTCATCACGCGCTGGGTGTTGAAGACCGTGGATCCGCTCGAGTATCTCCGTCTCTCCGGGCACCGCACTTCCTCACTCGACAAGATATGCATCCACAACAACATTGCGTCCAAGTCCTCGACAGGGCTGCGCGCGATTGAGATGGCCAGGGACGGACTCTGGGAGGAGCTCGAACAGTACTGTCAACAAGACGTGGGTATCCTGTGCGTCTTGGTACAACGCAGGACGTTTGAGCATCCGATACAGTCAAAGGACGAAATCAACACGATAGACTTGCAAGAATGCATGCCCGATGGTGTGTACGTTTGATGTATTAAATTAAAATAAACTAGACAGAAACAATGTGACTACGATACTGAGCACACTGCACACAAGGAGCACGGCAGTCTGCACCAGACTGCATGCAATGAAAATGAACAGCGTGAAAATGCACACGTACGGCAGCGCCATGTACAATCCCACAAACGCACATACTCGATTCACGAGGACGAGTCCTTCGTCCGCATCGAGCAACGCTCGGGCCTTCAACGCCACTTGTGCCGCGAGCGCGTCGTAGTCGTCCTGACTGACAATCACTCGAGGTATGGCATTCACAACGTCCAGCAGCAAGTCTTGCACCTTGAACTCCACACTCCACCATGCAAACACTGTGTACCAGTACCTGTACACAAAGGGGTCGTCCTCACACGTGCGCAGGCAGTCCGGGTGGATAGGCGCGTCGCGTACGGGCGTGCACGATATGTTTTTGTAGACTACAAGGGGCAATTCCACATGCACCGGCAACAGCAGTCTCGCAGTCCACAGGAAGTCGTCGTAGATGCACACGGGGACCATCGGCGAGCAGAAGGGGGAGTACCCGTAGGTCATGTACAGGACGGTGTACGGGAAAAGTGACAGGAGCAATATGGCAGGAGCGCCCAACCCCAAGACGAGAGAGAATACATAGACGGCTGCAAAGTACACGAGCAGGATCGCAATCACATGCAGTGCATGCTTCTTCCACTTGTAGCACGTCTGCACGGCCTTGATGTCGCAGCGCACCACGTGCGGGAACTCGTTGATCGCGGCGGCCATCACGTTGTATATGTCCCTTCTTGTCCAGCCCACGAGTCCGAGGAGATAGTCGACGAGCCACAACGCGGCATCGGTTACGACGTCGTACTTCTCGGCCACCGCGTCCCAGGGGATTCCCGTGTCGATGACTGCATCTATCGCAATCCATGCAGAGTTGATCGACGAAGAGACCTCCTGTCTGACATCCGCCGCGTACGAGGCCGTCAGGTTGCCAAACGTCCACCCCATGGCTTTGATAACGTTGACAGCAGGAGTACAGCTGCCGTCTGAGAGCTCTTGTGTGTTCACCCTGGGCGGCCACGTGTTCAGCCACTCGGACTGCTGACCGGACGTTTCGAACGTAAAGGACAAGTACACGGAAGCCTCTTGAATGAAGTTCTTGTGCATCACGTTCGCGCGAGCAATCGCATCGGCCACTCTGTCTTGCACTGTCAGTAGTCTGCGCTGGGACGTGTAGAGCTCCACCTCTTCCGATTCGTTCAAGTCCGGGGAGTACGAGAAAGAAAAGTTCACGACGCGCAAGAGCAGGCTTTGTGTGTCGTTGAACTCCTTTGTGTCCTGCATCTCGTGGGCCAAAACATACACCATGGTGCGCCACGTCTTGTACGCAGTCTTCGCATGCTTCGCGTACGTGTGGTGCATAAACACGTGTGCCACGGAAGACACGTTGCTGAACAAGATGATCATGTTGTGTGGCTTGAACATGAAGTTGTGCAACATGTCCTCGACCCCACAGAAGGCGCACTCCGGCCACGCGTCCTGCATCCCGAGCATGCGAACCGTGAGTTTACTCTCCTCAAACGCAGCGATGCAGTCGCGCCGGACGTTCGGCATCAAGTCCGAGCTGAGTGCATCCCGGCATACGCTGGACATGGTGTCTATCGCAACGGCGCTGTTCTCGGTCGCCTCGAGCAAGCGGCGTCTCCGCCCAACCTCGTTTCCAGTGACGTACAAGAATCCGTTGCCGCTCTCCCGGGAACAAAACGTGAAGCCTTGGTTTAGCAAGCGACACGCCGTGCTCAGGCTGGCATCAAAAGAAAACACAAAGGAGCTCTGCAGCGCATTGTAGTCGGTCGTCAGCACACACATGTTATCGTACCCTGGATTCACAGCCGCCCCCTGGTCCAGACACCGCCCCCACTGCACGTCGAAGAGGGTACATGCGCAGTAACCCACCGAGTCCCCCGCACCCACGAAGCACAGGCGCTTGTGCTGGCAGCTCGAGCAGCGCGTGAACCCGATCGAAGGCTCGAGTTCGCTGTCCAAGTACTTGCACGAGCTGTCCTCCGCGTAGCAGTCGCTGTTGGACTCGCAGTACTGCATGGTGAAGACCGGTACGCTGCAGGTGCAGGTCTTGGTCACAGACAAACATCCAAACGGCGCAAAGTCAGTGCTCGGGTTCGGACAGGCGCCGCACATGACGAGGCTTGTGTCGGTGACGCTGCGGTGGCACGTGTCCGCTTTCGTACAAGAGAGCACGTTGTTGTCACCGAAGAATGTATTGTACGTTGACCAGCACTTGGTCGCGACAGGTAGCGTTCCGGGTGATCGGGCCTCGTCGTCCTCGTTGTCTTCACCCGGACATGCATCCGGGAAATCAGTCAAAGAGTCAACGGCAAAGGTCAGCATAGCAATGATCGGGTCAAAGGCGCCACCCAGTCCAATGTATCCAAGAGCCTTCTTCATGTCTTTAAATACAGTCAGCAGGAAACTCCAGAACGGCAACAAGAGCTTCTTGACGACCGGGGCGATCACATTTTCCAAGACCCAGCAGTACATCTTGGCAATTTCCTTCATCCATTTGAAAGCGTCGTAATCGGCCAACTGAAAGAGCACCTTCCACAGCACTCCCATGACGGCGCCTAGTTTATTTAGGAAAAGGGTCGCGTGGATTTTCATGTTGTAAGCGCTCTCAGATATCAAAGACTTCATGCCTGCAAAAGCCCCAAGTATGACTCCGAACATGTTCATGCCGAAAGAAACGATGCAGTACTGCAGTACACTGAAGTCAAAGCCAAAGCTCCTCGCGATGGTCAGCATGTTCCGTATCGGCTCCAGCACGACGCTGCCGCACTGGGACCGCACTACCTCGTTCTGCAAGACTTGCCGGTTCGCGGCGATCGCAGGGCATGCGGAGGGGTCGAGCTTCGTGTACATGGCGCGCACGGAGTTATACACAAAGTCTTTGTTGGATATCGAGAAGGCGGTCGGGTTGTAGAAGAAGCTCTGTGTGAGGCAATCCGGGTGTCCCGCCGCCTTGCACAGGATGAACGGGATGTCTTCGTTGCTCCAGCGCGCGAGCTTCACGCACAGGTTGGCCAGCTGCGGGCTCAGCGTGCAGAAGCGCGTGGGCGTCGAGTTCTGCTGCGAGTGCGTCGCTATGACAGCTTTGCACGCGTCAAATCGCGTGGCGGGGTCCTGCCAAGTCTCCCTGTCGATCACACCGTAGCATCTGTCCGGCTGGTTCTTGCAAAACACCCACGGCTTCGTCCACAGCTCCTCGTCACGCACCACGGGCGCAGCTGCATGGTGATGCTCTCGTGCCATCGTCATGAGATGCGGCATCAGATGCCCTCTCTGCCATACGTGTGGGTTCTGCTGAATCAGATGATGCATCTTGTCACAGACGTACTTCGACCCAGGACACAGGCGCGTGCGTATCTCTGCCGCCAGCACGCGTTCTGCTCCGAGTCGAATCGGCCGACCGACACTGAGTTGCACGGGACCCTGCTCGAGAGTGCGGTGTCGCTGGAAGCGATCGACAAACGAAGAACTCCCGTGTTCCTCGCAAAGCTTGCAGTGCCGGACGGGACGCGTGGCATTCTTGCGAGCCACGTACGAATCCTGCACCGGAATATCGGTTTCGTAGGTGGACACCAGCAAGGTCGCGTCCGACTGGTTGACGACAGAGAGCATGCGGCAGCGCGAATGCGTGGGAAACGCCGTGCAGAACTGTACCGACTCTGTCGTGTTATGTTTCGGCAATCGCTTGAGCTGACCCATATGGCACGCCCCCCCCGGCGCAGTCGACGGAATCCGCATGCGCTTCTGTATCTTGTCCAGCTCCACCGTCACGTACCGCACGGCAAACGACGGGAGTCTGTCAAACACGTTGCAGTATCCGGCCATTTCGCCGGCGTCACCACCATCGAGTCCGTCTGCAGTCTTGAATGCACGGTGCGGCCAGTCCAACACACGTTTGCACGAATCTGAAAACGTATGGAACTTGACGGTCTTCCAAGCTTTGCTGTGTAGTTGTGTCGCGTCGTACAGGAAACTCCGGCCGTTGCATCGGTAGGTGATTGTTGACCCTTCCAGGTCAGCTTGCACACACGCACTCGCATCGGACATGAATCTCGCTGGATGCTGTGCCACTTTCAGTGCAGACGAAACGGTTACATGCGCAAAGTACGAGTCGCCCGTCAAGTGTTCGAAGCGCGCTCGGTTTCGGTACGCGTTCGGAGTCCTTGCCGCATACAAGGTGCGGTTGTCCCCGTACATGGACAGCCATTGCAAAGGACAACTCCAGCGTGTCGATTCCTGCGCAAGCGGGATGCTTCGTGCCAAGAACCGCAGGTGCTGCGTGCGCCACGCCTCTCGTGCCTGTGAAAGCCACTTGCGCATCTTCGGGTCTCTGCACGAGCGCCCCGCGGACACACAAGTAACGTCCATCACAATTTGCTGTGATCCAGAGTTTCGGCGACCAAGGGTGTACGCAGAAAAGCCGATGGAGTGCCCACCAATGTCAGTCCCGAGGATCCGTATGGCGGTAACGTTATCCGATGCGCTCGGCATGCCTTGCAAAATCGTACTGCCCTCGTCAAAGAGACCCGTCTGTACTTGCTGTACGTCTTCCTGTACGTGCAGGTCATCCATCGCCCGGCCGCGCATCCGGCCCTGTGCCCCGAAATCACGGGTACAGGCGGCTTCCTCTTTCGGTATTTGATGGCACAAGTTCCCGGTCTTCATCTGCTCGTACTGTGTAATCGACACCGGCTTGTTCTGCTTCGTGTGGCAGTCCTCGTACATGGTCGACATCACAGCAGTGTAATACGTGGGAAACTCGGCCTCACACGACTCCATCGAGCTCGATCTGTCGCATGTGATATCAAAGAAGGACATGGGACCGTCCCTTGACGTTTCACACCCACATGACTCGCCAAACGGACAGGACTGCAGGTCCAGGTTGCCAGTAAACAACGGACGGAGGTACGCAGCTCCCGTCGACGTCTTGAAACACATTTCGTTCCTGCCAATCACGTAGCGTGCCTTGTGCCAGTCGGTCTGAACGAGCGTGTCCACAAAACGGCTCTCTGATGAAGACACGGCAAACGATGCATAAAAGGCTCCGAGAAACACATCCCGTCCGGGTTGCAGCACCAAAGCATCCCGCTTCGGCACTCTCCATCCGATCTCGCGCTTCAGGTCATCGAGGCAATTCCTGAGATTCATCTGCAACGGACTTTCGGGTACCGGGTCCGGAAACGTCTCGGTTTCGCTGCAGATGAAGTTCTTGGCCACGATATGCATCTGGTATCTTGAAGCTTTCGCAGTGATATCAGCGACTTCGCGCGTCATTGCTGCGTCGCGTTGCATGTACAAGCGCACTTCCTCGTCGTAGGTCAGCATGCCGAACTTGCTGTCCTTCGTGCTGTGTATCACGTACTTCAAATAGTGCAGCATCAACAGCAGTGCTTTCTTCTGCGATATCGCGGCGTACTTGTCCTGTGGATCGTTGGTATTGTAACAGTCGACGATTTCCGGATCTGATGTTTTGATGATCGAGAAAATTCGCCTGTACATCTGCACACGGAGCTTGTCATTCGGTGGCGGGGTTTCGCCCGGTCTGCTGCTTTCACAGACGCTTTTTGCGATCTGGTACTCGGCGACCTCCAACGTTTTATTCGGCAGACAGTTCACCACGCGGGTGTTCTGCAGTCGGAAAACAGTCGCGTCTTGTGAATCTACCAAGTCCTCGAGATCCTGCGACAGAGCAGTCAGCTCGTAGACTGGAATGGCGTTCGAGTAGTCCGTAGATTCCGCGAGATCCGATGTCAGGTTACGTTCCTCCGCGAGATTCCACTCGAGTAGATTGTTCAGTGTCAGTGCGTTCATTTCCTCGAGCTCCACTCTCGATTTTTTGAATATGAATTGCAACGCCAGGTCGTACATCGAATTTAGTACGTCCTTCCTATCAGGAAGGACAGTCATAGGAGGGGCAAACACACGGGTGCAGTGCTTTCCGTAATCGTACTGTGACGTTTCACATGAGTCCTCATGCTCGTCTGCGTTTGTCGGTGGCACGAAGCAGTGTATACTTGGCAACGGCTCAATGTTCCAAAACCCGAACGCCATCTCCAGCGCAATCAACATGTCGGAGAAGATGTCGATGTTTGTCCTGGCAGTGACACTCGAGATGTAAATGTCCGGTTGCAACTGCAGGTGCCGGCGCAGCGTCGAGGTCTGTGTCGAGTTCGTTTCGATATTCACACAAGGCACGGTGCTGTCAAGCTCTTCGGTCATCATAGTGAGCCACTGCAGGGGCGCCCCCCCCTCGCTGTGCTGGGCTACGATGACACATTTCCAGAACCACAAGAGGGGCACTTCCAGGGGTGCGTGTGGATGGAACAAGTATAGCGTCGAGCCTGGAGTTTCCTCTGGCGACACCGCATGCACCTCGAGTCTCGCTGCATTGTTGTCGTGCACAACCTGCAGTCTTTCATATACATGTCGCAAGCATTTGGCCTTCTGCTTGTACTGCTGCATGCTTTCGATGCCGCGATCGCGCATGGATGTCGGTTGCATATTGAAGACCTTCAACAGGAGCGTGTTGACAGTATTCTGGATGTCGACACTCGAGGTCGCAGGGTATGGCGTGCGCAAGTCGTTGTACACCGTTTCAAACTCGTTGATTGCGGTGTCGTAATCGGCGCCAAACGCAGTCTCGCAGTGCTGACGAAGGTCCGTGAACATGGTCTCCAGCGTCAAGGAAGTGCTCGAGTCTGTGTATATTGCCTCAAACAGTGGGACAACGAGCCGATCAACGGTGCATAGCTCCGTGTCTGGATCCCACAGCCCAAATGCAAAACATAGCTTCGAGTCTTTCAGGACATAGGCTCGTATCGTGCTTTCAAGGAGAACAACACGCTGCGCTACGCTCTGTCCTCGAATGGTGAACGACGACGTAGGACATATGTCAAAGTCGAGGCAGCGCTGAATATCAGACCTGCTCTCGTTCAGGGTGTCGACAGGTATCATTTCGAAACTGTCAATGTGCACGTACGGACTCACGAGATTGCTCAGATCGCCGTCGGTTGACACAACGTTACAGAAGCGCACATCCACCCCCCCGACTGAATTTCTATTCCAAGTGTTCATGCCCTGCACCGGCTGGTAGTTGCTGTCTGTGCATACACAGTCAGTCGATCCGGTGCACAGTTGGTTGGCCGGACACGGTATGCAGATGCCGTAGTCCGTGTGTTCGTAATTGCGGTCGCAGGGGCTGGCTTTCATGCGCAAGAAGCCATTGATTGCGTCCGTCAATAGTACATCCTCCGATTCTGTCATGCGCAGGATTCTCCTGTCCGGCACATCCAGCACGGACCTGTCGTTGTCTGACGCGCTGCGCACATCCGAGGTGATGTTTTTATACGTGAAATAATTCCGGATTCCACACAGTCCGTTGTCGTTTGCAAAGGACGGGATGTTCTGCTCCTTACTCATGCCGAAGGAGCTTCTCGAGCACTGCGCCGCCTGCTTCGCAAAAACATGCGCGTCTATATCGACGTCGAGGGTATTGTGGATGACGAGCTCGGGCTGCAGACACACCCCCTCCCCAGAGCACAATTTATCCTCGTCGCAGTGGTCGTGTCGGAAGCACGTGTCGCGGTCAGCACATACGCCAACAGGAGAATCATCTACGTCATAATACTTGCACGTTAACGTGTCTCCGCAGTCGCTGTCCCTGACACAATTCAAGAGAGAGGGGAAGCTACATCCCGGTTCCATCGGCTTGCTGGGCTGGGCGCCATACGTATCGATAGACTCAGACCAATGGGGCCATATCTGGTCCAATGCCGTTTGGATCTCGTGAGCCCCCTCCTCGTCGCTGTGATACCGAAGCCAGTCACGCACGATGCCGACCGAGTGCTTGAACATGGCGGCTGAATCAGTAGTGGGCACGTGCGCCGTGTCCCATCCGTCCCCTGTCATGCTGCCGACGGTGGACATGCCTGCCTCGGACACAAAGTCCGGCGGGATGGGAACGGCCGGGTCTGCGCGAGCGTTCTGATTCCACTTGCTCTGCATCTGCAGGTTATTCATTTCGTATCCCACACCATACACCGCGGCGTCGCACACGAGATGGCTCGACCCAAAGGCGGTTGAGAACTGCGTCATGTTCCGGACACGCGTAGGATCGATACTCCATGCGTAGTCATCACCAGACGACATCCAAGAGGTGAATCCACGCATGTTTGTACGCTCTCGCGTGCACGCACACGTCGGGTGGTAGCCGACCGGGTGTCTGGCCTCCGGGTGCAGGTAGTCGAGTGTGTCGTCACAATACGCGTCTGGAGCCCCCCCCTCCTCCTTGTTTGCTTGTGACAAGACATACTCTACCATTTCAGCGTCGAGTACGAAGGGGATACCGTGCACAGATTGGTTTGCATGCACATGGTCCAGCAGCTCCTGCGTGCTCTTATCAGGCCAGGCCAACCGCGGCCAATGCAAGCTGGCCATGTCGAACGCGCTGCTCGGTGGCATGAGGATCACGCCGGCCGGGCATGACTGAGGAGAGAACGTAAACTTGCAGTCGGGCGCGTCCGTGCACATGCACGGGTCGTAGATCACCCCGTCACACATGACGAGGCAGGCATCCGTCACATAGAAGGGATTGCAGTTGTGATGATTCGCTATAGAAAACGGACAGTGCCCGTAAGACTTGTACGTCGACGGGGCGATGTGATACACATTCCGTAGATTGCAGATGCCAATCTGCTCGAGTTGTACTACGCATCTCTTTCGCCACAGCTCTTCTGTGAGCCTCTGTGCCTCCACGACAGGGTCTGTGGCACCAGACACGTTGGAGAGCAACGCATACAGCGCGTATTCAGTCACCCACCGGCCACATATCGCTTGACTCGGGGCTTCATACACACTGTGTGCCATCGGAAACAAAACGTCCATAAAGTACTCAGACAGATTCTGTCGAAGGTAATCCTTGTACGTGCCATTGCAGACAGGCTGTGCGATGGTGTGCTCAAATTGCGAGTTCCAGATGTGGTGGTCTTTGTGCCGCTCAATCCGCAGAAACATCTCCGCGTCAAAGTCACGGGGGGAGGACGTTAGCAAGTCGGACAGTCTTACCCCCCCGGGTCCCAAAGTAGCAATCTCCTGCAAGCTGACGTTCCACTGCTCGCGCTGCCCGTTGTACCAGTTGTACTGCTGCGTCGAGTCGAGCAATCCCCAAACGGTGCTCGGGCGATATTCTCGACAGGACGGCAGGCTTACTCCAGCATTCTCGAGCACCGAGCGCACAAACATGATATCGGAACTCGAGTTGTATGTGCCGACAGAGCACATGAATCTCCATCGATTCGAGTCCTGATACGCGTTGATCGTATCGCATACTTCAGGCGGGAGATAGCACATGCTGTCGTTTCTCCACGCACACGGACAAGCCTTGTTAACGTGCGCAACATAGAGCACCTCCCGCACGTCCGGTGCATCGATGCTCTCTTGCGTGAAGACCATGTCATGCCACTCATTCGGCACATGCGCGGTGACTGGCTCTGTCGTTGCATCAGCGGCGGTATCCTCACACCAGACGCTGTCCGACGGCATGTATCGGTGCACGTGAGACCAGAACACAGGTGATTTCATCTTGGCCTTTTCCAGGATTCGCTCAATCACACGCTCTGTCGCGTGCATGTAGCGCTCCCCCCCCCCTTGCACAAACTCATTGGGATCGAAGACAGTGTCTGCATCTACCTCGAGCACGTCATCTCCGCGCTGCATCAAAGGCATGGTGTAGAACGCCGCACGCAGCGCCCGCATGCACTGCGTCCAGACGGTGTCCTGAACGCGCACGGCGACTTCGGACGGCGCGTAATGGTACACGGGCTTGCTGTAGTCAAAAAAGTACACTTCTCCTAAAGACACCCTGTCAGACTCTTGGAATTCGAGCGTATACGTGAAGGACTCGTTCGCCCAGATGTCCTCCGTCAGGATGGTCGTTTCAAAGATCGAGGTCGCAAGCGAGTTCTCTATCTCTTCCTTGAGATCCTCCACTTTCTGGAGCACATACTGTGCTGAAAACGTGTGTGTGAACGTCGACAGATCCTCGTGACTCACAAGACAGCACTCGAGGCTTTTCCTGCCATCGAAGCATCGACAGTACAGATTCATCTTGTTGCTGTACGCCTCCTGCAGCTCCGCCACCGCCGCGGTTACATGCTTCATGATGATGTCGTCTTTGACTCTACCAATGTGCTCGATGATCTTCGTCATGATCTGCTGACGAATGTCGGAGCCAGACGTCTTGTTCGCAAACTGGATCTGCCTGCTATATGCGTTGCCGCGGTGGTACTGTGGCCCTTGGAACTCCCTCCCGCTCGTAGTACGAAACGACGGCATCATGTCCGCAGCCGCAAACGGGCCCAACATGACGCAATCCACGAGCTGGTGCACGAAATCTCCGTCAAACGACCAGTACGTAGTCGCGATCTCATCCAGCGCCTTGGTCGTGAGCATCGTGAATAGTGGTTTGATGTCGTGCGTGATCAGATTGTCCAGCTCTCTCTCTGCGATGCTCATGCGCCAGGCCTTGTCGTACATCTTCGTGTAGTGAAGCTCCGCTACAGGCACAGCGTTGAGACTGTCCCCGTCCCACACGATCTTCGGATAAACAATATTGTCCTGGTTCCGGTCGGATACGCGCCCAGAAAACGATTCGCACGCGTCCATGTTTTCAAAGGTCGAGGCCACGTCCTTGATTTCGTACTCAAAGTATGTTAGTAAACTCGTGGCATCGGGGAAGATGTTGTTTGATAGACCAAGCTCAGCACAGTTATTCGAGAACTGAGCGTTCGCAAGCGACGAGTTCAGACAAGACCACGTGCCTTCGTCGAGTGCCGTGAAAGGCCGCATGAATTGCCCGAGCATCGAGAGTCTTTTGCGTTCCTTGGACAAGCTGTCGGACTCAGCGTCAAAGGCCATCGCCTTGACGGCCGAAGCCGGGTCGGTGGTCCAAGTTTCCACGTCGAGCATGCCGAGGAGAGGGGCGGCTTGGTCCCACCTCTTTTGCTGGTAATTGTTGCGGCAGCGAGTGATCACCTGCATGATCTCAACCCCCTGCGCCTCAAACACCGCGTTCGTTGGTTTCAGTGTGTTGCAGTCTACTTTCTCTTGCACACACGCCGTGTACGCCGCAAAACGTTCACAGGACGGTTCGTCTAAAGCGTTGGAATTGATGCATGCAACGTAGTCCTCAATCGACCCAACAGACGCAGGTATCAGGCTCTCGAAATTACAACGGTTCATCGATATGCAATCGAGGTACTGCTGCAAGTTCTCACCGTCGCTTCTTAGTTGCAGCAGCTCATGCAACGAGTACGGATTCCATATCAGGTGGTCCTTGCCCTCCATGTCCGATAACATCAGTGGCCCGTAGCACCAGAGACTGTCGGTCATCTGCTTCGACTGGCGCTGCGCGTTCGGGATGCGTGCAGGCTTGTCGCCGCATACACACGAGCTCACGACGGCATTATCAATCACCGGTAGCTTGCAACGCGCCCAGTCCATGACTTGAACTACATTCATCAGTCCGTTGCACACACCACCGGCCCATGCGAAAAAGGCGTCGTATAAGAAAGCGAAGTTGCCAAGCATCTGTCCGGTAATCATGCTGGACAGGTTCGATATGAGACTCGAGATGTCGCTCTTGAGCGCTTGGTTGGTATTCGCGTCAGACACGTCCGCCAGAGCCTGCTTCATTTTCTCGCCAAGACAAACACCGACGGCCGCCTCGTCCGCCTTGTCAAACTCCGCAGACCCGAGCTTGAACGTCGTGTCCGCCCCCGTCGACAGAACCCCAAACGCGCTGTCCAGCTTGCATTGCATCACCTTCCACACAACGATTGGCGCGTACACGACACCCATGTTGATCTGCACCATCAACTCCACAAACGCAGTTGTCGATATGGTCGTCATCGCCTGTGTCCGCGCCTCGCTGGACAGTTGCATCGTCGTGTCGCCGTAGCTCTGCGCCATGGCCCCCCTGCTCTTGTGCTTCGTCGCTGTCGTGATGACATTCACGATCATAGCCCCGAAGAGCGACCAAAACTGAATGATAATGTCCTTCATTTGACAGGTGTACATCTGCTTGATTTCGGCGGGCCATGCGATCTCGTACTTCTGCCGGCGGTTGGCGCTCAGTTCAACCACAAAGATCACGTTGTTTGCAAAGAAGGTCCAAAACGCTGCCAGCAGCATCCGGTATTCGTCTGCCAGCGTGGCAACCATGGCACCGATCTGGCACAGCGGCCGGTTCATGTTGACGGTGCTGCCGACGCAGCGTCCGATCGCACACGTCGCTGCCGCAAAACACTTGTGCTGTATGTCTATTTCCCGTGGACCGCTGCCCTGACAGCCGACGCAGCTCGAGACGGAGCAATTTACGACCATCTGCACGTTCTGCTGCGTCGCAAAAGACGTTGAGACCGCAACCGTCACCGCCTTGTCTTTCGGCAGCACGATCCGCACGTTCTGCAGCCACGTTTCCATCGCCTCACCGCGACCTGTCAATGAAACGTCCACGTATAGCTCGTTTGATGAATTCCTCGTGACGTACCCGACGCTCGACAGCTGTCTGCGCGCAAGTTGCATCTTGTTGTTTCGCATGAGCGTCAGCATCTCCGCGTTGTATGCGCGTATGACAGACCGTTGTTGAGAAGAGACGGTTGACGTCTGCAAGACACGGAACGTCCAGTCAAACACAGGCGGCCCGGATCCGTCAACAGGCTGATAACCTTCAAACTCAACAAGCTCCAAGTCCGCAGGTGAATGGGGCAGCCGCACGGCACGCTTGCAGTCGATGTCGATGCATATCAAATGGTGGTTTTGGGGAAAGATAACATCATGGTCTCGCGTACAAGGTTCCAGCACGCTGTCGTACAGAACTCCCTCCGCCGCCGTGTCCAGAAAAGTGTACACACACACGTTATCTACAAAGCCGGTGGGCGTTGTCTGGGACAAAGACATGAACACTGTGCACCAGCTATGGTTCGAATGCGCAGGCAGCACAAACACACGATTCACGCGCTGAGCACTCCATCGCCGGTCATTCACGTCGTCCGTGTCCGAATACATATCAATGTTGAAGTTCTTCGTCTGTAACAGTTCAAAAGAAACGTCTGAGGCACCGGGCAACATCCACACCGTCGAAAGGCCCGTGTCGATACTGCGAGTCACGACAACCAACCACTCCCCCTGACTTACCATCGCCTTGTGTCTACTTGCGATGTGTATGTTGGTGACCACCCCGTCGCCAAACGAGCCATACTCGCTCGTGTTCATCCTGATATCGGCCTTGTACACAGACTCCACCACACTGACCGGCACGCAGTAGTACCCTGTCTGTAAAAGCCCCTGTCCTTGCGTCTCCCCCGTCGCGTCCATGCCTGCTATCGCCACGCACCTGGCCGGCCGTGTGCATATCGCAGGACACACGGAATCCTGCAAAGGCATCACGGCGTAGATCACAAAAGGGGCGAGATGCTTACCTTCGAATTCCTCGTTTGCGCTGAAGAATCTGCTCTCCGTGTCAATCTCAAATGTCTTGGACAAAGCCAAGTCTTGCCCGCCAGAGCTCCTGTAATCCGAGAGCGCCTCCTCAAACGCAAGCATGTTGTCCCGGCACCTCGAGCGGCAGTCAATGGTGTGCATGCAGCCCATGAAGTAGTCCACGGGCTCAGGCAATAAACTGATGACAAAAGGCGACGCCTCCCAATCGGAGCAAGACGTGCTACCAAAGCCGGACAGGATCGATGCAAACGCGTTTTGCAGGGCCATCACTGCTTTGTACATGCGTGATAGCACAGGGTCCATCGCTTTTAATAAGCGGTCGTTCGTAGCATCCATGACCGTGAAACACTGTGACTCTTGTTGCTGGCTCGCGTCTCGCGCTGTTTGTATGGCAAAGCTCCTTTGCTTCATACTCATCTCCTGTCGCATGCAGATTCTCTCGATGGCCTCCTCGGTCTGCAGACCCGCCACTTGCTTGCAAACACAGTCCATCGTGGGATACTCCAGCGTGATGATGAAAAGTACCTCCACGAAGCTCTCCATTGAATCCGGGCCCAGCATACACGAATGCCTCGACAATTGGCCCCATGCATTCGTGCGTCCTATGACCTGCCCGAACCCGTCGCACACATACCGCATCGAATCAAATATGTTGCGCCGCATGTCCCCCTTCAGTTCATACGCGACCGTCATGATGGTGTTCCCGATCTGCCGCGCGGTCTGTTTCATCAAGATCTTCAGTGCCATTTTCTTGGCTGCTTTCATCATCACCTTCGTCCACGACGTGGCGCTGCTGAACATCGAGGAGAACATTTCGAGAAGGTTACTCGACGCGGGAGCTTTCGATGAAAACGGCGTCGCCGGAGCAGACTGTGTCTTCTTGCTCAATGAGTTGATGAACTTGTCAAACACAAACGAACTCGCGAGCGGCCCAAGCACTCGGTTCTCGACCATCGTCAGACCGGTCGTGTACTGGAACACGCGCGCTGTTCCAAGCAACACCGGCTCAATCACCTCGCCGCCCGGCCGCCCCTCGAAGATCTTTGCGGCACGTGTCAGCGTGTTTGCCATATGAAATGCTGCTTGCTCCACCGCTCGGAAACACGGGTCCAGGTCCAGCAGATTGGCTCCGCGTACGTCGAGAAATCTGTGGAAAGTCGGCCTGTTCCGCACCTGGAACACTTCGTTCAGTCCGTCAGGAACAGTCAACGTAGCAGGAAGCGTAAACACAGTGTCGATCAAGACTTCCAAGAGCAATGCCGCGGCTACGGCGGCCTCGCTGAGCATCGAGCCCCACTTCGGCATCCGTTGTAACGCGGGACACAGCGACCCCATGGCCGAGAGAGACAACTCCGTGCTTTGAAACATACCCTCACTCTCCTCCCTCCAGCACGTGAAACTCGCCTCGTTGCTGCCCTCGGTCGTGCAGTCGTGTCTGTTGGGATGGACAAAGTAGTAGCGGTACTCAAACTCCCCCCCCTCAATCACGTCATTGTTTCTCCAGTCCCAATTCTCCGCACTCGTGGCCAGCACAGTCAGCAGCAAGTTTTCTTCGTTCATGTACTCGAGACCAGTGACCTTCATATTCATGACGCTATTGCACTGGTTCGATTGCGAGCACTTGAAGAACTGGGGGATGACCATGTACGAAGTCGTTCTGGTCTCTGTAAAGACCTCCCCGAGATCATTCGTCGAGCGCACTGTGTAGACCGACCACAGTCGAGCCAACTCATCCTCCACGGATATGCCGCCCGCTGCTCGTCCAGAACACACTTCAAAAAAGATGGCACAGTTCACCAAGTCGGGAGTCGACACCCAGTGCACCGCCCACTCCGACACAGCCGACACGTACACTGGCTTGGAAGTCACCTGTAACGGCAGCACAATCTTGTTCTGCTGGAGCTGCCGCTGGTAGCACTCCTCACTGTCACACTCCGCATACTGCAACTCCAGCGAACTCGTCGTCAGGCTGAGCTCCTCTTGCTGCATGCTGAAGTCACCTCGCTTGTTGTCGTAGAGCCTCGTGATCTGTATCACCCCCGACCGCTCTTGCACGTCCCGTTCCTCGCTATACAGGAACATATCCCCCGAAAACACAAACGGCTGCCGCTCGCTGCGCACGTATGTAAAGCTCTGCTGTGCGCTCCACGCTGACATCGAGCGGTTGCTCGTGCCCAGCGCGGCGTTCTTCATGAAAGTAACTGTATCGGCGTCAGGAACACACTGCGTCGCCCCGCATCCTGCCATGGCAATGTCATTCTCATCATTCACAGCCATGCGTTGCTCATCAGAGCATACCGCTGTCTCCGCCTCACTGACCACGCAATCTGTCTGCCCGACGCTGGTCCACTCCGTGTAGCTTTGTGCGTTGTGCATGGTGAGAGTCTGCGTCGACTGTCCGGCAGCATGCAAGGCCATGCAAAACGGGAAGCAGTTTGCAAGTGTTGGGATGCATGTTACAGAGTCACGCACCGCACACAGAGGCATGACAATCACGGCGGCGTCGGCTGTCCTCGACGCAGTCTGCCGGTTGCCCTCCGTCACTTTGTACGGGTCGACGAAGCTGCGCTCAGAACGGTCGCCATTCACCGCAGGGGAGGGGGATGAAAATCTCTTCCGCGAAAAGCGCAGCGAGCTCACCCGCACAACGATGGTGCTGCATGTCAGACCAGCGCGGGCAGAGTCAGGCAAGAAGCGCACCCTGTGCGTTGAAAAGGCGGCATTGTCAGCGTCGTCCTCTGCGAGATGCTTCTGATACGGGACGCTGGCACAGACAATCACCACGCCGTCCGTCGAGTCCTGGCACTGGCATCCAAAGAGGCCAGTCCTGTCCCCCCCCTCGTCATCGTAATCGTTTGCCTCGCCATACCGCACCGCAGCGACGCCATAGTCCGTGTTGATCTGGAACGGCCATGTATGCAGGGCGTACGACGAGCGCGTGTTGCTCCCGCTCATCGAGTGGTACATCGCCGAGTCGCCGTCCGTGACAGCATACAGGCTGCGTGTCATACCCACGACCTGCAATTTACGCGTCCCAAATATCTGACTCGCGTCCTGCCACACGGACTGCAAGGACACATCACTGCACTCGTCCACTTTCTTCCCACTGACGGCACTGTACACAACCGCAAAGCTCATGTCGAGTAAATTATCCACAAACGCCCCAAAGGCTCGCAGCGTCCCTGTCAAGATAGAAAACGTGTGGCTCACGTCAGGAATGCACATGATTTTCTTCTCGAGGGCTGTGTACTCGTACTCGGCCGTGTTCTCTGCATATGCACAGCGGTTGGTAGTCCAGACAGGCAGTGTCAAGCAAACATGCAGCACCAGATTGACAGCGCCATGGATCATCTTGTAGAAGTTGTAGTCGATGAGCGGATAAAACAGCACCGTCAGTACATTTGTCGCCGGGCTGCAGCTGCTGATGAACATGGTCCTGATATTGGTTGCGGTGCGCTGCGCAAACACTGCAGGCGTCATCATGTCAAGAGAGAGAGTGTACGGAGTCGCGACGCATGTCAGGTCATTCACCCAGAAAGGACTCGTTGTGTTCTGCACGCCAGGGATGTACTCCACGCATTGCAGTAGTGCGCTCACATAGTCAGCCAAGGAAACCGCGAGCGTGGACACCATGGTCGTCAGGTTCAGCAGCAGGTCTGGAATAGTGCTCGTATTCACAAAAACGAATGGCAGGAACACATTGCGAATAAGAACAATGCCCATGTATATGATCGAATTCCAGATGGGAAGAAATACGCGGAAGAAGGGAGCAAACAGTTCCAAAAACGCAATCACAACAGTATTCATCGTCTCCCCCACCCCAGAGTTGTACACATTAACAAGCAGCGTCAACAAATTTGAACTGCTCTGATTGATCACCGCAAACACGCCAATCAGGAAGAGCAGACCGAGCCAGAAGAAGATTTGCCTCACGACAACCTGCACGCAAATGCCCACCCAGGTGACGGGCAGCAGCAATATGGCAATGAACAAGTTAACAATCTGCGAGACAAAGTTGGAGTCCGCCATCCGCCTCGTGCTCTTTCTCTTCGTGTTCAGTGCAATGCATATGATTCGATTGAGGAACAACTCGAACAATACGCTCACCTGCAACACCAAAGCAAACCAAATGAATAACATGCACAAGCATTGCTCGTGTTATATATACAGAAAAAGTGAAATCGAGATAGCATGCACGTACCATATTCGCGTTCCTGCACAGCCGCGACGTCCCATTCACGCCTCCACCGGCCGCAGCGCATACCCCAGAATCGCCCGGATCTGCCGCCACGCGTCGTTCGCCCGCCGCACCTGCGCCTCGTTCCGCGCCTGCAGCGCCCGCACCTTCGCCCGCAGCACCTCCACCTCCGCATGCAGCTCCTCATTCCTCGCCTTCATCTCGCCGAGCTCGGCCTCCACGTCGCGCTTCACCTCTTCCCTCTCCATGTTGTCTCTGGGATGGTTCGCCACGTTGTCAAAAAATGGGTTCCGAAAAAATGCATTTTTTGCAAAAATTGGATTTTTTTTTGTACCATAAATTTTAGTCATTTTTTTAGTACCAGGTGGATTTTCCCCGGAACCTACCCATGCAAGTTTTTTCGTATGTACATACATACATATATATATATATATATATATATATATATATATATATATATTTTTATAA
>Ga0114973_10000865_pt1 | contig 22803 bp, 30 predicted proteins | sample M_140807_MF_Meta_FD_87025 | JGI IMG/M metagenome (GOLD analysis project Ga0114973, IMG submission 87025) | Freshwater microbial communities from Lake Montjoie, Canada to study carbon cycling - M_140807_MF_MetaG | ecosystem: Environmental > Aquatic > Freshwater > Lake | place: Lake Montjoie...
ATTTTGGATCAACAGTTATCGAACAGATCATGTGGCATTTTATTATGAACTGATCTCTTTGATATTCACTGTATTTGGTTCTTTGGTACTAACATTCACCAGTCCACATCCACAAATGAATTTGGTGTTTCCTTTCTATCTGATAGGATCCTCTACCATGGCCTATTCTGCCTATCGTAGAAGAAACTTATGGATAACTATGTTGGCCAGTTGGTTTACCTTAATGAACTGCATCGGAAATTATCTAGTATTTTTTAAATGAGAAAAAATTTGTTAATCGGATGCAGTAATGGCATGAATTTTTTAGATTCTTTCCCCAAAGTTTTTAATGACAAAGATATAAGATGGTTTAATAGATCCTGGTCGGCTATGGGTAATATTTACATCTCTTCTATGCTATTTGAATTTATAGAAGAAATAGGAATCCCAGATTATGTCTATTTTCAATTTTCCGGTTTATCCAGAATAGACATTCCATTCGATCGTAACGTAGAAATACCTGATTATTCTTTTCAAAGAAAAACCAGATACAAGAATTGGGTGGCTAGCGGGGGTCATGAAGGTAGTTGGCCACACAATGACCTTACAAAAAAAATTTTTTGTTATCTATATGATCCAAAAAATGAAAAAACCAATCACGATATCAGTTTTAAAAATATATTTGCAGCAATAGAATTATGTAAAACATTAAAAATAAAATACAATTGGACTTTCTATTATAATGTTTTTAATCCACCAAAAGATAGCAACGCATATAAATTAGATGGAAAAATAGAAAAATTTCCAGATTATATCGACACAACATATTTTCTTGATGCATACCCTTTAAATTTTGCTTATGAAATAAATGAAGCTCCAGAAGATGGAATTCATTATAGCAACGGTAGTTTTTTAAAATTCTTAATAACATATAAAGATAAATTTAATATATGAGTTACATAGACGCTTATTATCGCAGAGATGATGACAAGGTGTTGGTAGTAGAACGTGATGCCAATGGCCAGAGAAGATTTGTAGATTATGATGCTCGATATCTATTCTATTATCCAGATGCTCGAGGCAAACATAGAAGTATACACGGAGAGATACTACAGAAGGTCTCTTGCGGCACATTCAAAGAGTTTATAAAAGAACAAAAGATTAGGAGCAATAAAAAATTATACGAGCAGGATATCAATCCTGTGTTTCGTTGTCTTGAAGAGAATTATTTGGGCAAAGATGCTCCCAAACTCAATGTGGTGTTCTTTGATATTGAAGTGGATTTTGATCCACAGCGTGGATATTCTACCACAGATGATCCTTTCATGCCCATCACAGCCATAACCTGTTATCTCAACTGGACTGATCAACTGGTAACTTTTGCAGTACCTCCTAAAGGATTGAGCATGGCGGATGCCAGACTGCAGGTGGAAAGATTCAGCAATGTAATGCTGTTCGAAAAAGAAAAAGACATGCTGGACGCTTTCTTAACACTAGTGGATGAGGGAGATGTTATCAGCGGTTGGAACTCGGAAGGATATGACTTACCTTATGTTGTGGGCAGGATACAGAAAGTATTGAGCTCAGATGATACAAGAAGATTATGCTTTTGGGGAGAAAAACCTAAGAAAAGAACGTTTGAGAAATATGGCAGAGAGCAAATCAGTTATGATCTAATTGGCCGAGTGCATTTGGATCTGTTGGAATTATATAGGAAATATACCTATGAAGAACGCCACAGTTATCGTTTAGATGCCATAGGCGAATGGGAATTAGATGAGAAGAAAACTGTGTATGAAGGATCACTGGATCAATTGTACAACAATGATTTTGGAATGTTCATAGAATACAACCGACAGGACTGTAATCTACTGGCAAAATTAGAAAAGAAATTAAAATTCATTGAACTAGCAAATGAGATTGCACATCAGAACACTGTGTTACTACAGACCACAATGGGAGCGGTGGCAGTGACAGAACAGGCAATCATCAATGAAGCACATCGTCGAGGTATGATAGTGCCAGGTCGAGTGAAGAGAGATGAATCAGCGCCTGTGGAATCAGCAGCAGGAGCCTATGTGGCATATCCCAAAAAAGGTATACATGACTGGATAGGATCTGTGGACATAAACTCACTGTATCCATCTGTGATTCGAGCTCTAAATATGGGTCCAGAGACCATCGTGGGACAGATACGTCCAGTGATCACATCAGCAGAGATAAACAGAGCCAAACACCAAGGGAAATCATTTGCCACAGCATGGGAAGGACAGTTTGGTTGTTGGGAATATCAAGCAGTGATGAACAAGGACAAAGGCACAGAATTAATCATTGATTGGGAAGATGGTACCAGTGTGAGAATGAGTGCGGCACAACTGTATGATCTTGTGTTTGATGGCAATCGGCAGTGGATGATCTCTGCCAATGGCACCATATTCACATATGAATTCGAAGGCGTCATACCAGGATTGTTAAAAAGATGGTATGCTGAGAGAAAAGACATGCAGAAAAGAATGAGTGAGTGTGGAGACAATGCCATCGAAAGAGAGTTTTGGGATAAGAGACAATTGGTTAAAAAAATTAATCTAAACTCTCTGTATGGTGCAATTCTAAACCCAGGTTGTCGTTTTTTTGACATGCGTATAGGACAGTCAGTGACACTAACAGGCAGATGTATCACACAACATATGGCTGCTAAGACCAATGAGATTATTGCAGGCAAGTATGATCACGTGGGCGAGAGTGTGATATATGGTGACACAGACTCTGTGTATTTTTCTGCTTATACTACATTAAAAAAAGAAATAGAAGGTGGACAGATACCATGGGGCAAAGAAAATATTACTGCTCTCTATGATAAGATAGCCGAAGAAGTAAATGAAACATTCTCAGCATTCATGACTCGAGCATTCCATTGTCCTAAAACTCGAGGTGATGTGATACGAGCAGGTCGAGAATTGGTAGCATCTAAAGGATTGTTTATAACTAAAAAAAGATATGCATTGTTATATTTTGACAAAGAAGGTGAGCGTGTGGACACAGCAGGCAAAGAAGGCAAGGTAAAAGCTATGGGATTAGATCTCAAACGTTCGGACACTCCAGTATTTGTGCAAGATTTCTTAAGTGAAATACTATATCTTGTGCTGGTGGGCAAGACCGAGACAGAAGTATTAGATAAGATCAAACAATTTCGAGCAGAATTTAAATCTCGACCGGGTTGGGAAAAAGGATCTCCTAAACGTGCCAACAATATCACAGAATATCATGAAGAAGAAAAGAAAAAAGGTAAAACTAATATGCCAGGACATGTGAGAGCCTCAATTAACTGGAATCGATGCAGAGAGATGTATAGTGACAAATATAGTATGCCTATTCTAGATGGTGCCAAAGTAATTGTGTGTAAATTAAAGAATAATCCTCTAGGTTATACTTCTATAGCATATCCTGTAGATGAGCAGCGATTACCCGAATGGTTCAAAGAATTACCATTTGACTCTGATGGTATGGAAGAGAGTGTGCTGGATGGCAAGATTGAGAACTTAATTGGTGTGCTAGAATGGGACGTAAGATCCACAGAGAGTTCTAACACATTTAATAAATTATTTGAGATGGCTTAATATTATGTTGAGCATAGAAGAAATTAAATTGTTAATAGAAAAATTAGAAAAAATTAAAGGGCATGATTTTCAGAAACTTATCGATGATAATTTAAAAATATTAAAAGAATTACAAGAAATCACCGATGCTGCCAATTCTTCTCAGATCGAAAGAATGAACAAGACACTAGATTGGTTCCGACAAGATGAAAACGAAAAACACAATAAAAATAAAAATATTAATTTTAATCAAGACCTTTTATATAATGCTATCTATACCAAAATTAAACATTTTGGTAAAATAGGCGCAGAAGCAATTCAATATAATAGTTTAGAAATTGGGCCTGGTTATGGTAAATTTAGTAAATGTTTTTTACCATGGAGATTAAATTATTTTGTTGATTTACTTCCGGAATCAGAAGTTAAAATTAAAAAAAAATTTCATCCTAATCATCACAGATATATAAAATTTTATCTAACTAATAGAACTGCTTGTACAGAAATACCAGATAGTTCTATTAGTTTTGTGTTTAGTTGGGACACATTTGTGTTTTTTACACAAGAACATATAAAAGAATATCTTCGCGATTTATATAGAGTATTATTACCAGGAGGATATATTTTTATACAATATACCAATTGTGAATATGATTTTGATCTACAGGAATCTAAAAGAGGTTATTGGAATTATAATACTAAATCTGCCATGACTAAAATTATTAAAGAAACCGGCTATGATATGATCGAAATGGATCAGTTTAAACCTGGTGCTAATTATGCTATATTTCAAAAACCTGGTAAGAGTAATCCTATATTGTATAAAGCATTGAATATATCGTAAAATAATTTAAGACTTGATTTCTATCTAAATATCTTATACAATTTAATTTTAAACCTTTAAGAATAGGCAAAACATGATAGACATATTGAGAGACATAGTTAAACACACATACGGTTTAGGCTTCCTAGATCTGGTTAAAATCACAGGCACCGCAGATGAGACTGCTATTGATTCTATGGCAGAGGATAGATCTGTAATCCTACAAGGCACATTCAAACAACCTCAAGCAGGATTGGCGGGCACATTCGGAATGCCACAATTGAACAAATTGGATATTCATTTAAAATGTCCAGAATACAAAGACAAAGCCAACATCACAGTCATCAAAGGCACAAGAAATGGTGCTGAAATTCCTGTAGGCATACACTTTGAGAATGAAAAAGGCGATTTCAAAAACGATTATCGTTTCATGAACGCCGAAATCATCAATGAGAAATTAAAAACAATCAAATTCAAAGGTGTTAAATGGGACGTGGAGATCGAACCCACAGTGGCAGGTGTGCAAAGATTCAACTTCCAATCAGTAGCAAACACTGAACACAACACATTCGTTGTGAGAACCGACAATGGCAACCTAGTATTCACGTTTGGCGATGCTGCATCACATGGTGGAGAATTTACTTTTGCCACAGGTGTTAAAGGTACTCTTAATAAAGGTTGGAGTTGGCCAGTAGCACAAGTTTTACAGATATTAAAATTGTCTGATTCTGCCAAAGTTACTCTGCATTTCTCCAATGAAGGTGCAATGCAAGTCACAGTGGATTCAGGAGTGGGTGTATATCGTTACATCATACCAGCACAGGCACAGTAATGTCAGATCATAGGCAAGAACATTTAGGACCTTTGAACAGGGACTTTGCTAAGTTCTTGCCAGCGATATCTAATTTCTATAACACTTTCGTTAGCAAACAGAGAGCGAAAGGTGATCACATACCCCGAGAAAGAATACCCAAAGGTTTTGAAAATGACGTGGAAGGATTAAACTTCCTCAATCCAGAAAAAGGTTATTTTACCTATGATGTGGGATTATATTCAGCAGGACATGCTTGCCTAGATGTAGAAAAAGCACCCGTGGCTGACAGTATGTGTGTGCAGAGAGATAGAAAATTTTCTACCATAGTGGGTGATTCAGGTGGATATCAAATAGGTCGAGGAGTTATCAATTTCGATTGGCAAGATTTTGAAGGTAACAAAGCCAACAAAGTTAGAAGTGATATTTTAAATTGGTTGGAATTAACTGCTGACTGGTCCATGACATTGGATGTGCCAACCTGGGCAGCAGATGAATTAAACTCTCCCAAAACAGGATTAAAGAGTTTTCAAGACACTCTAAATGGCACAATCTATAATAACAAATTCTTCCAAAAAAATAGATTAGGACAAACTAAATTTTTGAACGTGCTACAAGGAGATGATTGGGAAACGGCACAAACGTGGTATGATGCTATCAAAGATTTTGAGTTTGAAGGATGGGCTATGGGTGGTATTAACATGTGTGACATGGAAGTGCTGTTAAAAAGACTAATCATAATGAGAGATGAGAAGAAATTGGACAAGAAAAACTGGATACACGTGTTGGGTACATCACAACTGGATTGGGCCTGTTTCTTAACACAGATACAAAGACAGTTAAGAAAACATGTGAATCCAGATGTCACAATCAGTTTTGATTCGGCATCTGCTTTCTTGAGCACAGCCAATGGATTGGTTTATACACACAATCTGTTCACTCCTAAGAGATGGAGTTATATCATGGAGAAAGCACCAGATGATAAAAGATTAAAAGGCAGCACCATACCATTCCCATTCAAGAGTGCCATAGGCAATCGATTGAACATGGGAGATGTTTGTTGGTATGGAGAAGGCGACCTAAATAAAAACAACAAGGAAGGCAAAACTTCTTGGGATAGTTTCAGTTATGTATTGATGATGGCACACAATGTATACAATCATATCAGAGCTGTACAGATTGCCAACGATATGAATGATATCGAATCCGTTAAGCATCAACCTGAAGCAAAACATTGGAGGAAGATCAAAGAATCAGATACAACAGATCAAATGAGCGATTTCGTTCCAAGAAATATTCTATATTTCAATACGTTCGTCAAAGAAGTTTTCGAATCTGAAAAACCTATGGAATTAATCGGTTCTGCTACATCATTCTTAGCAGATATTAGAGGTACTAGATGGCAAAGAGCCACAGGTGGCGGCAAAGGAAAAAACAATTTCAGTTCTCTATTTGAAAATGCATAAGAAACCAACATTACTGTATTCTGCAGGATGTTATGGTGGATTTTGTTTGCAGATGTTAAATTTAAATAAAATTATCGCAAACGAATCTTATCACACCGAAACAACAGAATATCTATACACCCAGCCTAATCGTTCAGATCATCATTTAGTCAGAGAAGATGATATCGATTCTGTTGTTATAAAGATTACCTATACAGACCAAGACGTAGATTTAATTAATAGAAATAAATGGACAAAAGTGACCGGTCATTTAAAAGAACAAGCCATAGCAACATTTCCTAATAATAAAAATAAAGAATTGTACACTATGGCCATACATAAATGTAATCTTCTGGATAACGATAATCAATTTAAAAAAATTATAAAAAGGGATACCATAGAAATTAAATTTAATTGGTTCTTGGGGGATCTTAATGTATGGTTATCCGTGTTTGGAGATGTTTTTAAAAAATTAAAAATACCAACAAGCGACCAATATTTACAAAATTGTTTTGAAATTTTTAATAAGAGTCAAGAACCTATATTTAGAGCACATAAAGAAAAAAATGATTTAATAGAAGAGAGCAATAAGCTGGCAACAATTTATTTTAAAAAATACAAAAATGAGTATTCTGAATTTTACTTTGATCAAATTTTTAATAACATAGGAGGATAAAATGGCAAATAAAAACAAACAATTAAAAAAATTAAAACTACATCACGATTACCTAAATAGAAAGGTGGCAGAGGTAACAGAATTAAGAAAACACGACAGAAGCATAGAAAGTAAAACCATATTAATGAGATTAAAAAAAGAGAAATTAGCTCTAAAAGATCAAATTTCTGAATTGGAGAAACAACTCGGTCTATGAAAAAGAGTATCTGGCTCAGAGAAGAAATAAGCATAGCAGACGAATTATTATCTCTGGCTCCAAAATTGACCGAAGAATTCTTGACCTATCACACAGATTTTATCGAAGGTGATTTTAGCAAAGGGGTTCCTTACATCAACGAAACTTTTGACACCAATTCAATAAAAAGCCACGAGTATGCTTGGAAAATCGATGGATTGAAATATATTTACAAAGAAAAAAATATTATCTTGGATCCATTTAAGAATGAAGAGGTAAGGAAAAGATTCCCCACGGCAGTGAATCTAACAGAGAAATGGGGGAATGATTGCCCAATCAGCACCTATTCTATATTGGAAAAAAACAGTATAATTGAAAGACACACCGGAATAGAGAACAGAGATGGAGAATTTTTAAGAATACACATACCTTTGATCATACCCAAAGGAGACATATTCCTCGAAGTGGAAGGGGTGGAGATCGACTGGAGCGATCTTTTTGGTTTTGATAATCAATTTTTGCACAGCGCCTACAATTATACCAATTATCGTAGATTGGTTTATTTGATAGACATAAGAAGATCCGCCATAGGTATAGAACCCGGTGAGAAGACCAATAAAAAAAGATACAGAGATGTGCCTCCGTTTGTGAGAGGACAATATCCAAAAATAAAACATAAAAATGTATAAAAAATTAATTGCTTTATTTGGAAACAAATACAAATCCAGAGGATCTAAATTTATAATAAACTGTTATAGATTATATTATTCATTCATAATATTAATATCAATTATATTGTTTGTAATATTCTATCTTATGATACTCAAATAACCAATATTAACACTTTGACTTATTAAAATATTATGTTACAATTAAAAAATATGCACAGAGATTATACCACAGGTCATTTTGACAACTCCGAGGTAAAAGTATTCACAGGTATGGAAATTGAACATACCATAGCCTATGGTAAGAAAACCTTATTCTTGGCAACAAATGAATTGGGTACGGACGAGATATTAGAATTAGCAGTTCTAAATGATTGTGAGGCAATCTATTATGGAGCCAATAGAACATTCAATCCAAAGATAGAATCACACATATTCCAAATAAAAAAATTACTAGACAATGGATATTATGTCACAATTGATTATCCTTTTGCAGATCACGAAGAAGTTAAAAAAAGATTTGCACTGATATGGAATGAACACAAGTTTATACCATTTTGCTCGATCATATTCCAAGACAGCGATGATGACAAGCAACTGCATTTTAAAATAGATGATGTTACTTTTCGACACAGCAACCCAGGAGTGTGGACAATGAGTATGAAAGATTTTAAAAAGAAAGCAGGGTTTACTGATTGGGATCAATATAAGAAAGATGAGATCGTAAAATGACAACAGATCTACAACAATTACAAAGAGACCAAGCATTGAAAGAAAAATTAGGTCAAAGCTCAAAGATGATTTGGGTAACTTTCCGCAAAGAAGGCACACACAAATATCCTGCAGCACTATCAGATCCTCGATTAGCCACAGGCGATGAATATGATGTGAGTTTCTTAGGCTATCCTCACAGACATATATTTCATTTTCGAGTAGCAATAGAAGTATTTCATGATGATCGAGACATTGAATTTATACAGTTTAAACGATGGCTGGAAAAGTTATACACAGAAAAAACATTGGCTTTGGATTATAAATCTTGTGAAATGATATCAGATGATTTATATCTTGAAATCGTAGGACGTTATCCAGGTAGAAGAGTAACAATAGAAGTATCAGAGGATGGAGAAAATGGCTCGCAAACAGAATACCCAAGGGGTTAACATAGAAGTCAACGTACCGGTTAAGACACTGACTCGAAGGAAAGGTTATCTTCCCATTGGTGGTGGTGCTCTCAATGCTGATTACACTTTTGTGGATGCTGTGGCCAATGTATGCACCATGATGGGCAATGCTGGTTATACCTACGGAAAAGATTTTATCTGGGCATATCACGGCTATAATGATGACATGGAAGACACAGTGACTCTGTATGTTCGAGATGAAAAGATTAGAACTTGGCTACATCTCAAAGCGAAATGTGATTATGATATTAAACATACCAATGATGGTGGCGTTAAACTAACAAGGATCGCTCGATGAAAATATTTTACATGGGATTAGAACCCTATGAAGGTCGTTATACTCTACAATTAACAGATTGGACAGAAAGAGTTTATAAAAGACGTGGTATAGATTATGTCATTGTACCAGGTACTACCATAGACAATTCCAAAGCAATAGTAACAGGACAGGTATTAGATGCTCATGGCAGATCATATTTTGGCATGAGCCAGATGATGAACTTGGTTCGAATGATGAAAGCGGGAGAGATCACATCAGATGACGTTATATTTTTTGAAGATATGTTCCAACCAGGCATCGAATCATTGCCTTACATCATACAACAATCACCAGAACAATATAGACCAAAAATTTATTTGAGATGTTTGGCACAGGCCATAGATCCAGATGATTTTGTACACGTTTGGGGAATGAGCCGATGGATGAGTTTATATGAACAGATGTGTAATGAAATACCCGGTGTGCATATCCTTGCAACCAATGAAGAGATGGTGGCTCATATGAGGATAGCTAATTGGAAGGCTCCTATCTATAACATATCTGGATTGAGTTATGGCAAACAAGAGGTACTAGAACGAGTTAAAAAAATTAAACCATTTGAACAGAGAGCTCGGAGAGTTGGATTTGCTGCGAGATGGGATCAAGAGAAACAACCTGGATTCTTTATGGATCTGATAGAACATTGGCATGCAAATAAAACTTTACCCGCTGTGGAATTTGCCGTATTCTGTGGAGGTCCTCTAAGATCCAACAATCCTGTTTATGTAAATCGAGCAAAAATGATGGAACAGGCGGGTGCATTAAAAATTTATGAAAATCTTAAAAAGAATGATTACTATGAATTATTGAATGATACTCGAGTATTATTCAATTGTGCCTTACAGGATTGGGTATCTAACACAGTGTCTGAAGCAGATACTCTAGGTTGTAATGTTCTATTTCCAGCATATCGATCATTTCCAGAAACTTTTGCCAATGACGAAACTAGAATGTATGTGCCATGGAGTGGCAGAGATGCAATGGAAAAATTAAAAACATTATTATCTCGACCATCTCCTAATATGGGTCGTATATCCGATTGGACTGATGGCACCATCGATCGAATGATTGATATTATGACTGGCGTAGGCGAGCAATGGAGGAGAGATGGTAAACATTATAGAAACACCGCATCCGAAAGCAAATATTAAAGGTATGAACAAGTCAGTGCTGGTTGTGGGAGGAGCCGGTTATATAGGTTCTCACACTGCTAAAGAATTAACAAAAAATGGTTTTACACCTGTGGTAGTGGACAGAGATATTAAAACCAAACCATGGGCTACGCAGTATGGACCAGCATTTGAATGCAATTTACCCAGAGACACTGATTTCCTAAAAGAGATCATCCATAGATACAATATCGATTCTTGCATACATTTTGCCGCACACACACAAGTGGGAGAATCTGTGCGAGATCCATCTAAATATTACAAGAACAATGTAATAATGACTGTGCAATTATTAGACAAATTAAGAGAAGCGGGTGTAAACAAATTTGTGTTCTCATCCAGTGCAGCCGTTTATGGTGTTCCTGCCAATGGCATAGCCGAAGACGATGCGACTGATCTACAACCAATCAATCCCTACGGTAGAGGTAAACTAATGGTGGAGAATATTCTAAAAGATTATTATGTGGCCTATGGATTGAGCAGTGTGAGCCTAAGATATTTTAATGCTGCAGGTGCTGACGCTGACAGCGAAATAGGTGAATTGAGAGAGGATGAATCTCATATTATACCATTGGCAATAGAAGCAGCATATCAAAACCGAGAATTTAAATTATTTGGTACAGATTTTGATACACCAGATGGAACCTGTGTGAGAGATTATGTGCATGTGACTGATCTTGCTAATGCACATGTACTGTCTCTACAACGAGCATCAGGCAATGTGATCTGTGAGAGATATAACCTAGGTTCTGGTATTAGTACCAGTAACAGACAACTGTTGGAAACTATTAAAAAATATGTGGGCAATATAAAGATTGCAGAAATGGCTCGCAGAGCAGGAGATCCTCCTGTATTGGTAGCCAATACCACACGTGCAAAAAATGAATTAGGATGGGAACCTAAACACAGCTCTATTGACAACATAGTGCAGACTGCTGTAAAATGGTATAGTAAGATCAACCGAAAAGATTTAAATTAATGAATTACCAATACGTTGATATGCCACATCTAGATGAAATATCTAAACAAGTTTTAGAAAAGATTCCAGATTTTCACAAAGATAATTCTGCCTATAAGAGTTATGATAAAAAGTTTTTCGAAGAAATTGAGATATTAAAAGAATCTGTGGAAACATTAAAACCTTGGAACGAAATATTCGATGTGGCCGTAGTTTCTACCAAACATAATTCAAAACTTCCAATACATGTGGATTATGGTCCTATTGAAAAAACCAAATATTCATTGAATATTCCTGTTTATAATTGTGAAAAAACTTACACAGTATTCTATAAAATAAAAGAAGGAGCTCAATTTGAAAAAAAAAGTGCCGGTATTAATTATTATAATGGATATAAAGAATCAGATGTGGAAGAGATTGATAGAATATATCTAAATAAAGCAGCATTTTTTAATACACAGGTTCCTCACAGTGCAATAAATCCAACTGATGAACCTAGAATAATATTAACAATTAGATCAGATAAACCATGGAAGGAATTAAATTAATGACTGATATCAATAAAGATCCTCTAGCACAAGGTTTAATAGATACTTGGACTGATAAAAATAAACCCGTAAGCCAACAGATACGAGAAAGAATCGTCAAATCAGGTGAGAGATTCTTTGCAGCAGATAACATCAGCAAATATATTGAAGATGGTGAAAGAGAAAAACTTATAGATGAATTAACTGTGAAATTTGAAGCAGTGTTAGACAGTTTAGTTATTGATAGAACAAATGATCCCAATAGTGCAGGCACAGGAAGAAGATTAGCTAAAATGTATATTAATGAGATAATGGGTGGAAGATATAATCCAGCGCCTGATGTTACAACATTTCCCAATGAAGATGGACGTTATGATCAATTAATTGTGATAAGATCAGATATCAAGAGTATGTGTTCACATCATCATCAACCAGTATCAGGAGTTTGTTATATCGGTTGTCTACCAGGCAAGAGATTGATTGGTTTGAGCAAATACACAAGAATAGCACAGCATCAAGCAGCTCGAGGACATCTACAGGAAGAACTAACAGAGAAGATAGCATATAAGATAGCACAACTCACAGAGAGTCCAGCAGTGGGTGTGTACATACGAGCAAGGCACGGTTGTTGTGAGAACAGAGGCATAAGGAGTGCCAATTCCAGCACGCAAACCACAGTGTTGAAAGGTTTATTGAAAACAGATCCCGGTTTAAAAAATGAGTTCATGCACAATATACAATTACAAGAAACACAGGGTGGTACCAATGGCTAATAGCACAACTGTCAGCACCTGTCCTCTATTTCCTGAATTAGAAAATGAAAAATCATATGGATCTTTGGATCCAAACACAGGACAATTGAACATTCCTGGCATTTTTTCTGTAAACGCAAACTCAATACTGCCACAAGGAGTGGGCAGCGGCACTGCGTCAACATCTTACACTGTATCATATGATGGATGGCAATCCACAGCTCTCAGGAATTACGAGTTTGAATTGCATGAAAAATATCCCGCTCTACAACAAGCATGGGAACATTATCAAAATATTTTAAGAATGTGCAAAAGCAGAGAGGAGGAAACAGGTGAGGATAGATTATAATCTACATCTTGACTATTCAGATGTGCTTCTAAAACCCAAAAGATCCACTCTAAATTCTCGCAGAGATGTTGAAATGACTCGAGATTTTACATTCCGAAATAGCAAGAAACAATTATCTTATACTCCCATAATAGCATCTAACATGGATGGTGTGGGTACATTCTCTATGGCAAGAGTATTACAAGATTATAAAATGCTCACAGTGATTCGCAAACATTACTCATTCGAAGATTGGAAAACCACAGCAGGATCAGGATTAAAATTCAAATATGTTTCTGCTTGTGTAGGCACTGGCGCTATATGGGATGAATCAGCAGCAGATTATCAAACATTGCGACAAGTAATGTCGGCATTTCCAGACATACCTGCCATCACAATAGATGTTGCCAATGCTTATCATGAACAATTTGTGGATTTTGTAAAAAGAATAAGATCAGAATATCCAGATAAAATTATTATAGCAGGCAATGTGGTATCACCAGAAATGACTGAAGAATTGATTATTAATGGAGCAGATGTTGTAAAAATAGGTATTGGTCCAGGTTCTGTTTGTACCACAAGAACACAAACTGGAGTAGGAGTACCACAATTCTCTGCTATAGTAGAGTGTGCTGATGCTGCTAATGGAGTGGGTGGACACATCATTGCTGATGGTGGTTGTACTCAATCAGGCGACATAGCCAAAGCATTAGGAGCAGGTGCTCATTTTGTTATGTTGGGTGGTATGTTGGCTGCTCACGATGAGTCAGAATTAGAATTAAGAGATGGCAAAAGAGTATTCTACGGTATGAGTTCAGAATCAGCATTTCAACAACACGGTGCTCGTAAAGATGGTTACAGAGGCACCGAAGGTAAAACAGTGCTGTTAGATAATAGAGGACCAGTGAGAGACACTGTGGAACAGATATTGGGTGGTGTGCGAAGCACTTGTGTTTATATCGGTGCAAGAAGAATCAAAGACATGCCCAAATGTGCTCACTTTGTAAGAGTCAATAACATACAGAATAGAGTGTTCGATGGAAAATAACACAACAGTAGAAAAATTATATTTCACTAACATACAGATGCGTAATGCTCTGATACAGATTGAAGATAAACTAGTGCATGATATGTGGATGCCCAATATCATATTAGGTATTAATAGAGGTGGTTGTATTCCGGGTGTGTATCTGTCTCATAGATTGAAGAAAGAACATGCAGTGATAGATGTGAGATTGAGAGATCACTCTGCTAAACCTAATCTATCAGTATTAGAACGAGAGTTTGCTTTTCAAAAAAAAATATTGATTATCGATGATATCAATGATACTGGTGCTACTTTTCAATATATTACGGACAATTTTGGTCGACATGAACGAATACGATATGCCGCAGTGATCAATAATCGACCATCTCCGGTAAAGATTGATTATTATGGTTATGAAATAGATAAGAATGAAAATCCTCAATGGGTGGTATTTCCATGGGAAGAATGGCAGAAATAACGGCCAGTTTGACTTCTAATCTAAATAACCGTATAATATACATATGAGCAATAAAGCAGGAAAAATTTGGGGACAAACAGAGTTAATACACGCCAATGGTGTGTTGGAATTCCATAGAATAGACTTCAAAGCAGGAGGAGTGTGTTCCAAACATAAACATCAATTCAAATGGAACGGATTTTATGTTGTGAGCGGTAAGATGAAAATTCGTGTTTGGCAGAAAGATTATGATCTGATCGATGAGACCATATTAGGACCAGGAGACTTTACAAGAGTTAAGCCAGGATTGATGCACTCATTTGAAGGTATGGAAGATGGTGTCGCTTTTGAGCTCTATTGGGCAGAATTCAACCACGACGACATACAGAGAGAAACTGTGGGTCATTTCAAGAGCGGTAACGTGGTTCGATTAGATAAAAAAGATAAAAAATAATAGGACCGATATGGTTTCGGTAATTGACGAAAAAGAATATCCAGTATATACTTTAGATTATGATCCAGAAATGGAAAAGAAAAAGAATGGAACTTATTCCGTAGAAGAAATATTAGAAGCAGTAAAGGCATTAAATGAGCAAAATAAAAGTAGCTGAACTATTTTATAGCATACAAGGAGAAGGCAGATACATGGGTGTGCCTTCAGTATTCTTGAGAACTTTCGGCTGTAATTTTACTTGTGCTGGCTTTGGTTTGCCCCGAGGCATGCGTAGTGATGAGAATGACAAAGTATTTGAACAACACCAAAAATTTCCATTCAAAGATTACAAAGAACTGCCATTAGTAAACACAGGTTGTGACAGTTATGCATCTTGGGATCCGCGATTCAAAGATCTATCTCCCATGCTGACATCAGATGCTATTGTGGAAAGAACAATGGAGATATTGCCTCATAAACAATGGGTGGATGAACATTTTATATTCACAGGTGGTGAACCATTGTTGGGTTGGCAGAGATCATATCCAGACGTATTGGAACATGCAAAGATGCAGAATTTAAAAGAAATCACTTTTGAAACCAATGGCACACAAAAGTTACACCGAGATTTTAAAGATTATCTCACCCAATGGAGTCGCAAGAATGGCAGAACTAGAGAATCCATAACGTTCTCTGTGAGTGCAAAATTGAGCGTGAGCGGAGAAAAACGTGAAGAAGCTATTGTGCCAGCAGTGGTAGCAGAATATGGTGATGTAGGTCATGTGTATTTGAAATTTGTGGTGGCCACTCCGGAAGATGCTAACGAAGCAATTGAAGCAGTGAAAGATTATAGAGCAGCAGGATTCACGGGATCAGTGTATCTGATGCCTGTGGGTGGAGTAGAAAGTGTTTACCATTTGAACAATAGAACAGTGGCAGAACTAGCCATGAAAATGGGCTATAGATACAGCGATAGATTACAGGTACCATTGTTTAAGAATGCTTGGGGAACATAGTTTGGTAAAGTATGTTTGGAAAACAATTGATTTTTTCCAAGAAATATATTAAAATAAGGATATGAAAGTTAAAAAAACAAAAAATACAAATGTTACAAAGGCTAAGAAGAGTGAAGAGCCTATGGTTAAGGTTTTACAAGTGAATGTAAATCCAGAAAACCCAAGAAATGGATTCTTTGAATTGGATTGGAATGACGAATTTGTTAATATGTTGAAACAGAATGGCTACACAGGAGCATCAGAGGAAGAGATTGTGGATCGTTGGTTTCAAAGCCTATGTAAAACTATCGGCAATGAGCAAGGCGTAGATATAACCGGTGCAGGTTATGTGCAAATAAATAGACGCAATGACGGCAAGACCGAAGTTAGTTAATCTACAAATTGTTTTTAAATCATTTTTTAAAAAAATTCCATTAAAAATAGTTTTCCAAGATAAAGAATACATTACAAAATTAGAAGATAATATTTTTGAGATCAATGAAAAATTTATTGATAAGGATGTAGAATTTCAAATAAAAAATTTTTCTAATAATGATTTTTTTCAAAAAATACAAATATATTTTAATATAAACGGGAAAAAACAAAGATTAGATCGTGCTATTTTTTATCCTAATAATACAAAATCACAAATAAAAGAAAATTTAGATACAATTGTTGAAGATGGAATATTAAAAATAAATCTTTCAAAAGAGTGGTTTGGTTGTAACGTGTTTGATGGTTCATGTTTATATAATAATAAATTTAATTTCATACATTGGGTAGAAAATTATAAACAAATAAACTATGATCGATTACGAGAAGAAGACTTAAAGGAGTATGATATTGCTTGTATAGGAGCAAGTCCAACTTTTGGAGAAGTAATCAATTCTAACGAAACTTGGCCCTATCATTTAGAAAAAATTACAAATTTAACTTGTGGGAATTTTGGAGTAGATGGCGTTGATCATTTCACAATTATGCATAACACAGAATATTTTTTAAAGAATTATAAAACTAAAATATTAATTCTACAACTTGGGCCTTATGATTTTTTATTGCCTAAAAGAGATAAAATTAACAATTACTATATGCATCATATAATAATAGAAAATGATAATATTACCAACGAAAAATATAATTTACACATAGAGAAATATAAAAAATGGTGTTTAAAAAATTATGATATTATTAGAAAAATTACATCAAATAAACTCGCTGTTATTCAAAAATTTTGTGACGCAAAATCAATTTTATTGATTCTTTTATATTCAAGTAAAAAAATTAAAAAATATGAAAAAATTAAAACAAACTTTTTACCCATTTATATAAAAGATTTTGGGAGATACAACAATGAAAATAATTTTAAATTTGCATCAGCATTATCGGTCTTATTAAAGGATAAAAATTTAAATATAAAATGTCATATCCAAAAATAATTATTCTTGCAATTGGTGGTAGCCATGGAGATTTCTTATTAAAAAGTTGTGAAATCATGACCCATGGAAAAATAAAAGATTCAGATGTTGACTTGAACGGGCGTGCAGATTACATGTCAACTTTTAAAACACAAACAACATTACAAACATTTAAAAAAGGAAAAAAACAAAAATTAGAAATAAATTATAAAACAAATGATATAGAATTAAGTCATATCTATTATGAAGAATTTCAAAATTTTACTAGTAAATTTTATTATATAGATTTTGATAAAAAATATCTTGATATTGTTTTAGATATGTGTATAGAAAAAGTTTGTAATAATAATATTGATAAAGCGATTGAATATTTTAAAGAATATATAATAGACGGTATAGCAAAAAAAATTAATAAAACAAATTACAGAGAAATATTAAAACTTGTTTGGTGGAATGGGATTAAAAAATATAAAAAATTAAAAGATATAGAAAGCATTGATATGTTATCTTTTTATAATTTTGATGAGATGTGTAAAATTTTAAAAAAATTAAATGTTTATAATAAAGAAAATCTTACTGTTTATGAAAAATTTTACCAAAAATGGTACAATAATAACAAAAAATTTATTAATAAATTTTGATTGTTAAACTCAATAGACAAAAAACCAAACAAATGTTATAATACTATAATGACTCACATACTAGTCGATACTGCTAATACTTTTTTCCGAGCAAGACACGTGATACGTGGAGATGCTTCTGAGAAGATCGGTATGGCTATACATATTACTCTAAATTCTATCAAAAAAGCCTGGAATGATTTTGATGGCACTCATGTGGTATTCTGTTTGGAAGGTCGCAGTTGGAGGAAAGATCACTATGCTCCTTACAAAAGAAATCGAGCAGAAACTGTGCAGGCAATGACTGCCGCAGAACAGGAGGAAAACAAATTATTTTGGGAGTGTTATGATGATTTTGTGGATTTTATTCGTACCAAAACCAATGTCACAGTGTTACAGAATGGCAGATGTGAAGCAGATGATCTCATAGCTCGTTGGATTGATCTACACCCTGATCAACAGCATGTGATTATTAGCACAGACAAAGATTTAAATCAATTAATAGCACCCAATGTGCGACAATACAATGGTGTTACAGAAGAAACCATAACAGTGGATGGTTATTTTGATAAGAAAGGCAATCCTGTGATAGATAACAAAACTAAAGAACACCGAAAAACTGAGAGTGCTGAATGGACTATATTTGAAAAAGCCATGAGAGGTGATCCATCAGATAACATATTTTCAGCATATCCGGGTGTGCGTAAAAAAGGTACCAAAAACAAAGTGGGCTTGTTAGAAGCATTCGAAGATAGAAACAATAAAGGTTATGCTTGGAATAATCTAATGCTGAGCAAATGGATGGATCCAGAAGGCGTAGAACATAGAGTCGTAGATGATTATGAGCGTAATAGATTACTAGTTGACCTACATGCACAACCAGAAGCTATTATACAAGAATTAGACCAAACTATTGCACAGGCTAAAGCAGAAAACAAACAGATATCACAAGTAGGCATAAGATTTATGAAATTCTGTGCCAAATACGATCTACAAAAGATTACAGAACAAGCACAATTATATGTGGAACCATTCAATGCGAGATTAGTATGACCATGCGAGCAAAAATATTAGTAAAAGATAAATTTTGGATCATAGAAGAGAATGGTCAAAAGCTAGGTACTCTACAGAAAAAAGATGACAATGGTTGGATATTCTTAGGTAAGAAAGATCAAAGACAAGAATATCCCACACAAGAAAGTCTATATGCACGGTTTGGATCGGGTATATTTGCATCAGATATCTCGGTACCTGCTAATGAGCCAAAAACCGAAGAAAGCGAATGGCATGTGCATGGATATCCTTGTTCGCAACAGCCGTATAATGCTATGTTTGATGTGCAAAAACAACTGCCCATTTACACCAAAACACCCAAAAGCCGCAGTCTATTCTGTGCAGGATATTACATTATAAACTTTCCAAAAGGATGGAGGAAAGCCTACTGTCCCAAGGTAATTACACTACAGCGATACCCTTATAAAGGGCCTATCAAAACCAAAATAGAAATGCAACAGGTATTAAACAATGCAATCAAAGAACAAAATACAGACACAACCCATTGAAGATTTCATAGCAAGGGTTAGAACTGCCAAAGCCAAACAGGATAAAAATATTACTCTAACTATGCAAGATGCTGACCGTTTGGCGGCTAGTTTAAGCCAAACCATGACTCGTTTGGTATCTGTGCAGGAAGAAATAATCGAGGCGCTAAAAACAGCACAACAGGCGCAAACGATCAACATCGAAATGGACGGCGGCAACTTTTCTAAATAATCTATCTGGTAAAAATTGGTAAATACTATGATAGATTATGTCAAGACCAAAGCCAACAGTGCTGTTAACAATCAGCAATAAAGAGACTTACAAACAAGAGGAAGTGCTTGCGGCTGAAGGAATTTGGGCAGTGTTTTACGATGGTAAACCAATCAATCTAAAATCATCCAGTTTGGTTTCCAATTATCCAGGTCCAAAATACAAAAAAGTTTCTTTTTCCAATCCAGGACATGCAGAAAACTTGGCTAAAAAATTAAACACCATGCACAAAACTGATAAGTTTGGTGTATACCTATTAAAGACCGGCGAAAAATTTAAAAGATAATTAACAGTATGGACGTTAAAACCGCCTATACTCGTACCTTCATGCAACTTTTGAATCAGCCTGATCATGAAGAGACCCTAAAGAGCTGTTACTACACTTGGTGGCAGAACGTGAGAGAGAGTTATCAGGCACGATCATTGCGATTAACCAAGCAAGGATTAGATATCGTAAAACGATTAGAAATTAAAACATATACCATTAAGTTTCCTGACAAGATCATTTTTACACCACAAACTTTCCTATGGCTTGACGAGTTTGTGGACTGTCCATATTATGTGGATAAAAAACAGATCGTGGTCACAATGGAACGGATGGCTCTGCAATTGATGATGTTTGCAGGAGATGTCACCAAATATGGGCTGGCTCGTGCAATGAGTAAAGCCGACGAAGGAAAAAATGTTGCCTAATAAAAGATATTGTAATATAATTAAAAAAGGCATGTTTGTTTCACACCAAGGAGTAAGTCTTTGTTGTATTAATCCAGATAAACATAATATAAAACCATCAGAATTTTGGTTTGGGAACATCAGAAAAGAAGCTCTAGAAAAAATAGAAAAAAAAGAAAAAGTAAAAGGATGTGATGAATGCTATCATAAAGAAGAAAACAATATGTCTAGCTCAAGAACGCTTTATCACTCATATAATCATATACTTGTAAAAGAACTTCCTACAATGCTTGATTTAGATTTTTCAAACTTTTGTAATTTAAAATGTGTAATGTGTAGTCCTACAAGAAGCTCTGAATGGGCTAAAGAAACAAAAAAAGACATCGATAGTATTTCTAAAATATCTATAGATTTAATCGAAGATTTAGCAACAATATCTGATAATGTAGTAGAAATTAATTTACAAGGAGGCGAGCCTTCAATTATGAAAGAGTACGAATATTATTTTGATCTATTGAATAAAAAATCCATTTTAAAAAATATAAATTTACAAGTAATTACAAATATTACCAATGTCAACACACGATTTTATGATATGTTGAAACATTTTAAAAATGTTCGATTAGGTGTAAGCATTGATGCATTTGGCAAAGCCAATAATTATATTAGATGGCCAAGCAAGTTTGAACAAATAGAAAAAAACTTAATTAAACTCAGCAATTTAGATAATAATGTTAAAGTAGAAATATTAAATTCTCTCAATATATTATCTATGTTTAATTATAAAGATTTTTTATTTTGGTGTAAAAAAATAGAGTCTATTTTTGCAGAAAAAAACAAATATTTTGGAGTAGTGCCAATGAATGTTACTGATCCTATAAAGTATAGTCCTTTTATAGCTCCTTATTCTTTAAAAGAAAAATTTATAAAAGATGTTAAAAATTTTTTAAAAGAAGAAACTTTGAATCAAAATTCAAAATTTAGAACAGAAATTTCACTATTATTGATGTCTTTAAACAAAAATGAAACTAATTATGCAGTTTTAGACGAATTAAAAAATACAATTAAAAAATTAGATACACAGAGAAATACAAATATAGAAGAATTTATTCCTGAATTCTCTAATTATATATAAAAAGTCAATAAAATCAGTGGTTTATACCCAATTGACCTTATATCGTTTTATGTTATAATGATACTATAATAAACATTTTAACAGTGAGGTCATAAAATGGTGAGCAAAAAAGAAAAGGGCACAACGGTTGGCTCTCAAAATAGAACCGTAACTCCAAATGAAGCAAAAGCAGCACTAGCACATTGTCTGCAATTACAAAGACCACTAATGATGTGGGGTGCACCTGGTATTGGTAAATCTGATATCGTTAAACAGGTCGCAGAAGATCAAGGCAGAGAAGTGATTGATATAAGGTTGCCATTATGGGAACCCACAGATATCAAAGGTATTCCTTATTACAATTCCAAAGAGAACAATATGGTTTGGGCTCCTCCGGCAGAATTGCCCACAGATTCTAAATCTACAGCCGTTATATTCTTAGATGAATTAAACTCAGCGGCTCCTGCTGTACAAGCGGCAGCTTATCAGCTGATTCTAAATCGTAGGGTAGGACAATATCATCTACCAGAAGGTGTTGCAATTGTGGCAGCCGGTAATAGAGATGCTGACAAAGGTGTTACCTACAGAATGCCAGCGCCATTAGCGAACAGATTCGTACACATTGAATTGAGAGTGGACTACGAAGATTGGATGGTTTGGGCGACCCTAAACAGGATCCATCCTGATGTGGTAGGTTATGTAACATTTGCTAAACAAGATTTGTACGATTTTGATCCCAAAGGATCATCACGTTCTTTCGCAACTCCTAGATCATGGAGTTTCGTTAGCCAACTTCTATCGGACAGCTTGCCTGAAAGTACGCTCACTGACCTCGTGGCAGGCGCAGTAGG
>Ga0114973_10000867_pt1 | contig 22794 bp, 41 predicted proteins | sample M_140807_MF_Meta_FD_87025 | JGI IMG/M metagenome (GOLD analysis project Ga0114973, IMG submission 87025) | Freshwater microbial communities from Lake Montjoie, Canada to study carbon cycling - M_140807_MF_MetaG | ecosystem: Environmental > Aquatic > Freshwater > Lake | place: Lake Montjoie...
AACACCGCAGCCAGATTCTACACCGTCACCCAGAATAACACCACCTACACCGGCAACATCATAAGAGGAGACGGCTACGTCAAAATCACCGACAAAGACGGTACCATGTTCGTCCTAGATGCTGCACACGGTCCAATCAGTATCCGCCGATCAGACCTCGGTAATGATTCAATCGACTAATATTGAGACCTATTAATCATCCTGCCACATTAATCTGTCAGGGGGGATGATCCTCCCAACTCACCTACAGGAGAATCTGATGAGCGTATTCAACGAGTACGGTAACATCCAAGACGAACAGACTAAGAATGCCCGCGAACTTATCGACGACATCTGCAAAAAAGAGCTAATGAGACTCCAAAAAGAAGGAGCTAGCGTAACAGAGCTAAAAGCAGTAGTGCGAGACTTCATAGTCGCTGTAGACTTAGCTGGCTCCGACGTCATCATCTACCAGCAACACAAAATGGGTGCAAAAGAATTCAGAAATAAACTGACAGCGGCACTTTAATAGGGAGATATCATGGCACAGTTTCCAAACCCAGACCAAAACAAGCTAGCACGAGCCACCTTCGTCCTCAAATGCGCCCTAGCTGACCTCGAAGGCTTCGTCGACAAACACGACCCAGACGAAGATGAAGTATACACAGCACGCAAAACCATCATCGACATCAAAGCATTCCTCAAAGGCCGCGAAGGTGACGCATTCTCAGACATCCCATGCAATAGTTGACGACCGCAAGTCCTCCTGCCACAGACTGATGTGAGAGAACCCCACCCCCACAGGAGAGCCAGATGCCAAGCCTAATCCAAGACCTCGAAGAGATCCTCAGCAAATACAACATCGAAACCGTCGTCTACAAATTAGCAGCGATCAGCTGGGACGAAGCAGAACACACAGACGACCCAGCACTCGCCAGAGAGCACCACAAGCTAGGTAACAAGCTCCAACACGCCGCCGACACCTGCAGCATCAACGCTATAAATCTCGAAAAAATCAAAGCCTTCGAAAAAGAACGCCAAGTGGCAGGACTCAACCCATAATGGAGTTGACGACCACCACACCCCATGCCACAACCTCCTGCCGGAACACCCCACTTTCCCAAGAGGAAATACCCATGAGAAAGATCAAATTCAAAGCAAGCAAACAGAACCTCGCCCTCATCACCAACATCGAAAAGCTCCAAGAAGACATAATCACACTCCTACAAGAGAACGATTATAAGACAGGTGAATTCAGCGATATCAAATACATCGAATCCGCCAACACCATCAGCGGGAACCTAGAGCTAGACGATGAATTCCTCATAAAGCTAATCGACGAAAAATCGCTATTCATCACTAACAGCGACACTACCTTCCTCACCTGCCGATGGTGGCTTGAAGTCACCGACGAAGACATCGAAAAAATTGCGACAGACCAGACCAGCAGATTAAGCTATCCCGAACTCGTCACCTACGTCATAGAAGAGAAAATGATGTGGCTAAACGAAAATCGAAACAACTACTGGAATGAGCTACGTTACGAGCTTGACCGTCAAAAGACAACAGTACTCCAGAACTGAGGAACCCATGCAACTAATCGCAGACCTAATCGCACAAAGGAAACCCATGATCAACACAGGCGAACCGATAACAATCCATCCATATTACACACCACTCGACGGCTGGGTCTTCGATGACCCCCGCACAGGACTAGTAAAAGAAGGACTAGTCCAAGGCATCGACACAATGCTCGACACAATGTCTAACCTCAGAGGCTTAGACAAACGCAAAGGATTCGACATCACCTTCTCCAGCACCAAAATCCCAAAGTACGACATCAGACTCAGCAAAATGCATGAGATCGATGGGAATGGTAAGCTGAACGGCACAATGTACTACTGCCAAGAGTTCGAGACCGAAGGGTGGTTATGCCCAGCCCTCTACCTCTACTTCGCAGAAGCACCCAGCGACATCTACATCAAGGTACAAGAATGATCCCGCGAGAGTTCATCGAACAGCTCTTCGTGTCCACAGTGCCCGATGCCCCCACACAGCAAGCAATTGACCGCCTCAACCAAGAGGCGGTCAAAAGGGGCTACCGCGCCATCCACACACACGCAGAGATCTACAGCACAACATCACTCGAAGAAATAGACCTAATTCGAGACATCACACCAGAAGAATATGACCTAGAATACGTCACAGAACACCTGGCCCCGTTCGAAATCCAGCAGGAACCATGGATCTACGAGATCGTTAACGACATCGAGATAGACCAAATGGTAATGTTCCAGCATGTCCACATCGTCACCAACGATGATACAGGCAGAGAATTCACGGCAGTATACAGAGTATTGAGAGATAATGACAATATTGCCATAGAATGATGCAGCCCAAACCACCTAACGAGGAGAGAATCTGATGGCTAACTACAATAAGCTTCGTGACCACTATAAGAACCAGCTGTTGACTGTCCTCGGCCATTATATGGGCCAAGAGCTACGCCAAAAGCTGATGCTAGAATGCCCGGCAGCATACAACGCATGGTGTGAGGATGAGATCGTAGCGGTAATCCGCATATCAGACAACACAGAAATCGTCGAAGGCATCATCCCAGTAGTTAGAGCCACCTTCGGCAACGGTGGCATCACATTCACACCCGAACCAGCTAAGATAGACGGGGATTGAGCCGCGGTGACGGATTTGCCACACAGGTATGTCGGGGTCGCCAACACCACTTCTTGCAGGAGAATCTGACATGGATAACGATCTAGAACTGCTCAGACTCGTCCGATACGCCCTCTGCACCGTGAGAAACACCAAGCTCCCATACGACGGCAGAGCGATCACGAAGAACCTGACCACCTACGAGCTATGCTCCCGCGTCGAAGACCGCATCAAAGAGCTAGAAGCCGCTAAGCTCGAACAATGGACGACCATCGATACAAGTACCACGGTCCCAGTCTCATTGTTCTGACGTCGTATTGAGGGATAATTAAATCGGTGCCACAAAATGACGGCGGGGGACACCACCCCCGCCCAACACCTAAAACAGGAGTGCCAGATGAACTTCCTCAAAAAGCTCGCCTTTCGCCTAGTTAGAGACGACATCGAAGCTGTCCTGAAAGCCCATGACAAAGCCATCATGGACCACTACTACAAAATCATCGATGACGTCGAAGACATCATAAAGCTCCGCAACGAACAGATCAACGAAATCTTCAAAGACAAGCTGACAAGCCTAGACCAGCAGTTCGAAGAGCTAAAAACCGACATCTACGGAGAAGTCCAAGCAGACGCAGCTCCAGCCCCAGAAGAGAATTGTGGCTGTTTTTACTGTAAGACCATCGGAGAAATTGATGCGTGATACCGAGTTTGATCTAAAGGAAGGAGACAAAATCTCCTTCCAGTACGTCTCGCGTGACAGAGACTACAGCTACTTCCCAGTAATCACGAACTACGAAGTAGAAGACGTAGCAGGCGCAGTCATCCACATCAGAGATCTTGATGAGGATAAATTGTCCTTAAGCACGGTCCGGAAAAACCCAGAGATTGAACGATCCAAGTACATTGTCACCGTAAAAAGCCATACTAAAGGCATCGGGAAGTACTATAATGGCCGGATGATTAATCTGGTTAAGCATGAGGTCAGCAGTGTTGAGGCTCTTGTCACAGATGAGTTCGGGCAGCTTGTGGAGGATGTGAGAGCGATACTCTCTATAAGCGAAAAAGGTCTGGACATCAAGTACAAGAAGGCAAAACCATGAATGCCCCGCTACAGCTTCTCGCAAGGTACAATGATGGTAATAAAATCATTATCATTCAAGTAGAAGAGGGTGCTCTTCAGTACGGTGTGATTAATGACGGTGTGAAGACTTATTACAATCGGAATTATGAGTACCTTGCTGAGCTGGATTCGGGTGAGAATCGTGTTGCTAAGCGTATTGTTGACGCGGGTATCGCACTCAAACCTCTTTTGTTAGAATATCTCGCTTCTAAGTCTGTCGAGAAGTTCCGTGAGATCGGCAAGCGGTTGAATGAGTTTTAAGTGTTGCAAGGTGCCTCCTTGCATTGGCCACTACAAGTTCGACACCCAGTAGTAGACTTCTGGGGCACATCATGGTGGTGGTTCGGTGGGCGATGGGTTCCAATTTGGTAGTCGATTGCCATACTCCTTTTACCCAGGACGCCAAAACCGATCGACCCAGGCCGGGGTTGAGCCGAACCAACAATGCAGGAGGTTTTGCAAGTGAAACTATCAGCACTCCTAATACTAATATCAATCCTACTCATCATAACAGGAAAAAGCAAAGATGAAGACGACGTGCCTGGCGTGTGGTAACGAAATACCAAAAGAACGACTCGAAGCAGTCAAAACACCATACTGCATAAGATGCGCAGAAACCAAAGTAAAATACAAAGAAGCCGACATCCTAAAAGCATCATCAACAGGCCGAAACGGTTTCGCAGTCAATGACTAAAATAATCCTCCTCCTACTAATTGTATTATACATAGATAAACCAAAACACTGGCGCACAGCCGCAAGGAAGATGAAATGACACTCTGGAACATAAACAACACCCTCATAAACCTCATAATCCTAAAAGCATCAGCATTCACACTAGCAATCCTAACAGCAACATTCCTAAGAATGATCCTAAGAGAATTCAAGAAACACTAAAGGGAACACAATGGCTGACCGATACGTATGGCCAGTAATCTTGGCACAGATGTACAAACAAGTGTCCATCAAAGTCTCGAGCATGGAATACGAATACATGTCCTTCATAACAGACACCGACATAACATACAACCAGAATTACAGATTCCTCAAGACCCTACCGAGGAACCCCACAGCTAAAAAACTCTCAGTAATAACCAAAGCTATAACTCCCACAATAAGATCATATCTTGCTGGAACAACTGACTGGCAAGAGGTAGAGGAAGCATTACGCCGGATCTGATATATTGAGGAACTAACCGCCCTATGCCACAATAATCTGTCGGGGGGGATCAGAAGCCGCCACTAACAGGAGTTAAGCATGAGCGAGACAATAAGACTCGGTGGGTACGTTATCAGCATCGAACAAGACACAGACGTGGTGAACCCAAGAGACGACTACGATCATGCCGGAAAAATGATCAGCTGGCATAACAGATACCTCTTGGGCGACAAGCACACATGGGGCATCGACAGCTTCAACGCCTTCAAAGAAGCACACCCAGAGCACCTCTACCTACCCATCTTCCTCTACGACCATAGCGGGATCACGATAAGCACTAGCTCATTCAGAGACCATTGGGACTCTGGCCAAGTCGGCTGGACCTACATGGAAGCAAGTGTTATCGAGAGCGAATTCGGTGGAGACCGCCAACAAGCCGAAAAACGCCTAGAATCAGATATCAAAGAGTACGATGACTACATCCGTGGAGAAGTCTACGGCTACACCATCAAAAAAGACGGTGAAGAAATCGACTCCTGCTGGGGCATGTACGGTTTCGAATACTGCAAAGATGCTGCAGTCTGGGCTGTTGAGACCCTATTGGGTATTGACGGAGAACCAGCACTGTGCCACTATAATTCGGCGGAATGATGGGTCCGCGCGGTGCGGGCCTAATACGGGGTATTGACGCGGCGCGGGCCGCTTGCCACAGGCTGATGGCGGGGGGACGATCGCTCTCCCCGCTGCGGTTCCCAATAATCCAAAAGGAAGAATGATATGTCACAGATCCAAGCCACCGTCTCCAACGTCTCCAGCAACGTGAACTTCGACATCGACAAGAACGATATCCTCGCAATCGCCGTCTCACGGGCAGAAGCAGGTCTCATCGCCAAAGTCGAGAGCCTCACAGAACAAGCCAAAGACACTGACAAAGCCATCGCCCTCCTCATCAAAGAGCTAGAAGCCAAGGCGTTCTATAACATCCCCAGTGAGTTCAAAGATCACACCAACAACGCCATCACCAGCCTCAAAGCATACGGCATCCAGACAGTCGCCACTAAGAACGAGATTTCGCGACCCAGCAAGACGCTCATTGTCTCGCTCTCGCAGCAGGGCAACTACGGACGGATCGAGATAGCCCGCAAAGAATTCACCTTCGAAGAGCTGGGCGTGGCGGAACTCGATGCCGCCATCACCAGACGAGAAGAGGACTCTAAATCACTGAAGCTGGAAGCGCTAGAGAATCGCAAGAAGCTCTCCAATATGAGCATGCTGGAACGAGCCGTGCGTGGCCGGTTGGCCGAGACACGGCTCCGCGAGATGGGCGGTGAGTCCGTAATCGAAGCAGTCCTGGCGGACCTTGACCTGAACGTGAAAGCTCTGCCAGGCTTCTAAATCACTGGGGGTTCTTTTGGGAGACCCAGTGGTCGCTAGCCGGGGGAGTGTGTGCTCCCCCGGCGCTTTCCAATCAGGAAACTACTTAAGGGAGAGCTAAAATGGAAGGTTACGTACAAGACTCCTACCCACTCTGGAATAACAGCAGCCGAACACACTACATCCACACCAGAGATGTCGACCGCCTCATGCACCCAGAAGCCGTTCTCTGCGAATCCCAAGAAGAGCTAGAGGTCGAGCTGAAAAAGCGATACCCAGACATTGAAGAAGGCTACGGGCAAGTACTAGGCGCTGTCGTCTACCACACACCAGGTCTGATAACCCGCAGCTATGAGATCGCCGAACGAGTCTGCAGAAAATACGGCAAAATCCCCAACCACATCTACTTCCAGCCTTATGGGCTCAGCGGGTTCATCGCAGACCCACTATCAATACGCTACGACGATAAAATCAAGAGAAACCGAGAGAAAGCAAAGAACAAGCCCAGAAAGCGCAACTCGGTCTACATCAAGCACGTGATACAGAACCTCTGCAGCTGCGATTACGACTCCAAATACCCGATGATCACCCAATGCGCAAAATACCACATCAACCTCGGAACCAAAGTGACCGGACACGCCCGCTCACTATTCTTCGCAGAGCTGATAATGGCCGCCACCGACAACGGCAAGGCACTGGTCTGCGGAAACTTCAAGGAAATACAAAAAAGCTGGGCTAAATCGGTCGTGGACCCAAAGGTGACCGATTACCACGCTCTGAAGACGCTCAAAATCCTGGACGATCTCCTTTCCATCAAGGAAACCCCCGCCACTCTGGCGGGGTGACCCCACACACCCACTAGGAGCACTAGTATGAACCAATACCTGGTCAAATTCCGAATCATCACCGCTGACAACAAGCTCATTCCATCCGAGCAGACAGTCTCTGCCTACGACCGGACCGGTGCGCTTCGAATCGTAGAATCACTCTACCCCAAAATCAACGTGATCAACATCACTATCAAGTAATTAAAACATGACTTGTGGCAGTCCGCAAGAGATTTCTAATCTCTTGACTCTAACGTGCGGTCAGGATGTCTAGGGTTCGAATCCCCCACAGGTCAATCAAATACAGGTACTACAAAGAATGACAGTGCTCCTCATAATATCAAGATTTAATGAGGACCTCAGCTGGGTCGACGCCCTCACAATACCATATATCATCTATAATAAAGGTCAAACCCTACCAGACCACCCAAACATCCAACGCCCAAATGTAGGTAGGGAAGCAGAAACCTGGCTATACCACATAATCACACACTACAACTGCCTAGCAGAATACACTATATTCCTACAAGGCGACCCATACGACCACTGCAAGAATCTAAACAAAATACTAGAAGATTTCCCAAAAAACCTGCACCTCGCACACCTATACAGCTCAGGATGCTGGGGCCTAGCCGAGATCCAATACAGGGAAACAGCCCAGCACGTAAACTCGATAGGCGTCCATCCCGAATTACTGTTTAATAGACAATACGAAGCAGAACTATATTGCTTCTCAAACGGCGCACAGTATGCTGTCCACAAGACCAACATTCTGTCTAAGCCTTTAGCTTATTACACGCACCTGTACAATAGCATATATTGGGGGCCAAACCCGCCTGACCATTATACTGAACATGTACCATGGTCATTAGAGCGTATTTGGCCAGCGATTTTCAAGAACGCAGCACACAGCACAGTCAGAACCATTTAGATAAATCTAAAATAGTAGACGCAGTAACCAAGCGAATCATTAAAGGTCACAACATGAGCAATAAGGCCATCATAACATTCGAATACCTGGTAGTAAACTCCTTGCTTATTGTTAATGCGCTGGATCAGGAATACAGAATGAAAGGTTATTTTGGTTGTGCTATAGCACTGACTATATCTTATATATATTGTTTAAAAAGGGTTAAATAAAACACATGATATTGTCACTGGGAACTGGATCATGGATACATTACGATAGATGATTGCGCCCGGAAGGAATCGAACCTTCTTAGCTATCGCGAGCGATTATGAGTCGCTTCCCGTTTCCAACTGGGTCCGAGCGCTTGAAAAGGGTGGGATTATTGGTAAGGTGATCATCCATATCCAGCCCTCCCACCCCAAAATATTGACACCCAAGGCAACTGAAGAACACAAGATCGGATAGACCAATTTTGGTACTACTCTTGAATGCCAGATCAACCTCACCTAATGGCCCATGCGTTAACATGTCGGTGTGGCACACTAAATGAAGCGTTACCCTTCCAATACGTTATCTGACTGCTTAGAATTATCAACCACCATACTGGCCACTACCGAAACAAGATCCTCTACCATATGATCAAGCGTGTCACAACCCCGTCCAGGGTAACGCCAAGCCCCACCAAAAAACTGCTCCCCAGGACTATCATGATCAGCCTTCTCAGGCCAATGCCTACTGACAATCCGAGTAATAATATCCCTCGCCGTCGCATCATCAATCACCACAGGAACACCCCCAATCAACCCTTAGGAGGAACAGCCTCAAGAGCAGGAGGCAAATCCTTACCCTTAGGCGGAACCTCCTTAAAAGGAGACGGTGAAACAGCAGGAACAGGCGGAGCCGGAGGTGACACCTCTACAGACTCAGAAGGCTCACTTACAACAACACCACTAGAAACCGGAGCCCGTGGAACAGGCTGATAAGATACAGGAACCTGATACACAGGCTGATAATGATCAACCCCCGCACACCCACAAAGCCCAAGCACCAACAATCTAGACACTCTCATATAGCACCCCATGTTTGTTGCGGACAACCATCATACTCCCCCACACCAGAATGTGGCAGGCTAAAATCCCGACCTCAATATATAAAGAAAGTGCCCGACGGTGCGACCCGCCAGGCACTTTCCCCCCCAACCCCAGGAGTCCAACCAACACTGCTCCCACGCTTACACAGCAATATGCTTATAATACCCACCACTAGGGATCATAAAATGAGTCACACCATAGACACCATTAGGCACAGCAAGCATCCTCTCAGTGACAAAACCAAGGTCGCCCTTAGCAACCAGCTTCCCACCGGATAACTCACGCAACTCCCAATAGTTCAGATTCTTGACTTTTGCTGAAAAATCACTGCTCTTAGCCATACCTGACTCCCTGTTATAGAGTGAAGAGACCATACTACCCAAATAGCGCTGACCGGACTCGCACCGGTACGACGTTTAACCGTCGAGGGATTTTAAGTCCCTTGTGTCTACTAATTCCACCACAGCGCCGCACCCGTATCACTCACAGTCATCAATAGACTCTGTAAGCTCCGGTGGCTTATCATAAATCTCAGAGATCTGCGATTCGACCAAATCATCCTGAATGCTGGTGGTCACAACCTGCGACTCACCAGAATCATCCTGGACCAACACACTGAAAATACATGCCGAACCCAGCTGAACATCATTCTCACTCATCTTTCACCTCATTACAAGACCTAGCGATAGCAGCAAATTTATCTACCGACTCACGAGACAGAATACCAGCTTCCACCTTCTTAGCAATAACATAATTAAAAACAGCCTGATTATCCAACCCGATATCAAAAGCCCTATCGATCCACTGATGCACCCCCATCACAGCATCATGATGCAGATACCCCACAAGAGGATCATCAAGCTTAAACAATAGCGTCCCACCCAACTTAGGCTCCCCCACCTTGAACTGAATCCCAGGCTCGACAAGCATCATCCGGACATAAGGTCTAGTACCATCAGGTAATTCCTCGATATCCACATCAGACCACGTCATAGCATCAGACTTCACAAGAGCCTCATATTGATCAGCGATCAACTGCAGCTGCACTACACGATCTTTCAAATTCATCATACACCCCTTATCAGAGAAAGAACCACATACAACAAGAACAGACCGGCACCAGAGAACAGCACATCAGCCATGATATCCAGAACCCTATCCATATTTGTTGCGGCGAACCGCCCCCCACTAACCCCCTGTGGCCGTCTTAGTTAAACTCCTCAATACATCAAGACCAGCACCACGCACAATGAACCCAGCCAGATCAGTCCCAATGCCATACCGATCAAACACGAACTGAGTCTTAGTGCCGCGACCCATCAACGGCAGATGCCCAGCATCCTTAATCCGCTGGATATGCGACAAATCAGCACGAGCATCCTGAGTAAAGACACCCAGCAATGAATCAGCCAAAGCATCAAATTCAGGCTTATCCAGCACAACACTGGTCATCCGACCCTGAGGAGCATCAAACACCTGCTTGTAAGGACTAGCCATCATACACCCCCTAGAAAGAAGAGACAAGAACCACCGCAACCCTATGTGGCACACCCCCAACACCCACTCAATATACAAAAGCGGGGGGCCGAAGCCCCCCACCCCACCCCAAAATCAGTTAGCTTCGATCTGAGAACCCGTAAGGCCAGCCGAAAGCTTCTTGCCCATGTGAAAATCAGCAAAATCGCCGAACTGGTCGCGAGTACCCTCAAGATCGTACTCGTTGCTCACAGTCGTCCCGAACCACCCAGACAGGCGGCGGGAACCAGCAGCCTCAGCGTGGTGCGACGAAACCTCAGTAGCGAAATTCATCAGCTCATACATCGTGCACTTGACAGGCAACGTCTTCTGACGCTTGATGGACAGCTGATCCATATTCGCCAAACCGTAGAGCAGCGACGTATCACCAGTCAACTTGTGGTACTTGGACAAAACCGGAGTCGACTCCCGAAGCATCTCAGAGAACATGTATGCGTCCTCAGCAGCATCAGGAGACATATCCTTGAGCTGGGCGCTCACAGAAGACTCCTTCAGCTCATCCCGAAGGTGCATCTTGATCAGATTCTTGTACAACCCCGTGGCCTCGTAGACCGAAGCCCAAGACTTAGTAGAAGACTCAATCCGAGACCGAAGAGCGTGAAAACCCTCATCATTATTGAAAGAGTCCAAAGCCCTCGTCAGAGTCGGCAACACGCTATCATCACCCTTGCCCAGCTGCAGGCTCGATCGAAACGCCTTAGACATCGCAATCATACCGTTAGAGCACACCTGCCGCAGCATCGCCAGGTAAAGCGACGTCGACCCATAACCATCAATCGGCACAGACACTGAAAACTTGTTATGGAACAGATCCCCAGAGATCTCAGTGCTCCCACCAATCCGAGGAGCGTGCAGACTCGTGATCTCACCGTTGTGGTAACGTAGATCCTCAGCATCGTAGTCACCCAGCAGCTCCAGGATGTCCTCATAGCGGGCAACCGGCTTAGTCGGGTTACTGACCGCCAGCAACCGTGCCGAGCCACCAGAGGAATTCTCGACGCACACCCGTATTTTATCATTCTTCTCAACGTCCTGGATGCGCTGGAAGACCTCATCGTGCTTGAAGTACTTGAAGAACTGGCTGTTGAAGCCGTAGCGAGAGTAGAGGCTGGTCCAGAAGCGGTTATCAGTCTTTAGCTCACGCCCATTAATCTCCACTGGGAGGGAGACGCGGTTGGATTTGTGGGCCTCTTTGGAGGCGTTGACCCGCAGGTCCTTGATGCTGACGACATCGTATTCGAAGTTCACGCCAAGACCGTTATCAACGGCGTTTGGGATGATAATAGATTGGTTAGAAGCGACGACCGGCAGTGTTGCGTTACTCATATCAGATCCTTTAATCAGATTCCGCGAAGGCAGCAGGGGCGGAACACCCGCCCCGACATCAGACTGTGGCGACAGCACCATCAGCCCTCAATACCCCCCAGGAATCCCAGACCTCAAATACTAGGAGAAAGGTCGAGAATTCCCATGGGGTATTATGGCAGATAACACTACCATCCTCAATATTACCTGCGAGACCTGCCACGCGGCTCATCAGCGAAGTTCAGACGCCTTGAGCGAGACCCATTCTTCTTAAGAATGAACTCAGGCATCGCAACCACAGTCACAGAAATAGCCCGCATCGAACTCATCGAGATCGCGTCGATCTTCTCATTCACCTTCAGAGACCTCCACCCGCCCATCTGAAACACCCAAGACTGCTCAGGCATCGCAGTCTTCTGAAACGGATAATCCGTATGCTGAGACTGCACAACCTGCTTCGTGCTAAGCCCAGCGAACTTCCGCAACACCCGACCACACATCTGCACAGCCGGACCCTTACTAGAATCACGCACCCACACCGTCTTCAAACTAGGACAATCAAAACCCTCCGTCAGCTTCATACAATTGATTAGGCAATTGTGCTCACCGCGCTCAAACGCATCAATCTGCTCATCCGAATCAGTCTCACCAGTCACCACATCACACTTCACACCAGCATTGCGAAGCCCCAGAGCGAACTCATAGCACTCAGCTAGCGTCAGGAAGTAGAAGATCGACTTCCCCCAACGCTCAGGCTCCGCAAGATACTGCTCCAGCACCGTGCTAACCGTCCACTCTGGAATCGAGAAGTGCTCATACTTGGAGAGGTAGCCACCATCGATCAACGCGTGAATCCCAGCGTTCTTCACAACAGCCTCAAAGCATAGCTTCTGCTTGTCAGCACGATAAGGCGTGGCCGAGAGACCCAGCACGAAATCAGGCTGAATTAGATTGTGGAGGTGAGCGCTAGAAGCGGCAGAGTCGTGCTGTGCTTCGTCAACCACCATCAGGATTGTCTTGCCGGCGTTTCTGGCTGCTATCAGCTCTTTTGGCTCACTCGCAAACATGCTGACTGCGTGAAAATTCTTGACACCCACCATCTCGTCGTTTGTGCGGATTGCTTGGTTTAGGAGGGGTCTGCGCATTGCGACCCACATCACGTGCAGCTCTGGGTCGATCTGCTGCAGTGCTTTTGCGATCATCATCCCCATGACTGTCTTGCCTGAGCCTGTGGGGCTTTCGATGAGGATGGATTTGTGTGGTGATTGTTGGCGACCCTGGCGGTCTTTGTGGGTGCCCATGTACCGGTTGTAAGCTTCTGTCACTACGTCTCGCTGGTAAGGCCGGATTTCGGTCTTGCCAGGAAGCATCAATGTCTCAAAGTTCATCAATCACTCCTGCTAAAGACTATGTGGCCCGATGGGGAGCAGACCACCCGCCCCCCGACACCCTATTGTGGCATATGAATCACAGGCTCTCAATATCACCTGAAAAAAATACTTGGAAGATCATCACCCCTATGGGTATAGACCTTGAAAGCCTCTTTAGCGATCTTCAAAGTCTTCAATATGGCTCTAACCTCACCTCTAGAGCACTCATAAGCCATAATGAAGTCCTCAACATCACACTGCTTAAAATAACGCAACTCTTCTAACTTAAACTTCCCAAGCTCGCCAGTCCTCACACAAACCGTCCAAGCGTACTTCCTGCTTATCTTATAAATGATGTGGCGCTTAACATCAGGACCTATCACCACATCGTTTACATCCATGCTTTACAACCGCTTCACCTTAGAATTGTGCACCACCACCACATACCCATCACGCCTAAAAGCAGAGAAATCATGCTCAGCCAACCTTGCCTGAACAGGAGACAGCTGCCGAGCCCTGCTTGCGTCAGAGGAGTCAAAGACAACGTCCTTTACCTCAAACACACACTCATTTCTAGTTACCCACTCTATGAAATTCTGTGGCTCCCAAGCCTGCCCCCTCTGAATCACCTTAGACGACGTGCCAGCAGGAATCGTATACAGCGCCATAAGCCCCCCATTTCAGTGAAAAAACGCAGAGGTGGGGAACGCCCCCACCCCCGCTAGGGTGTGAATCAACACTTCACATAACGAGTGAAAGAACTCCCAGCGATATCCAAAAACTGCTTCATACGGCTCGTATCCCGACCACAGATCTGCACAAGCTGATCAAGAGTACCAGACCGAAACGTCGTCTTAGAACTCACAGAAAGCAACAACTCCGCCTGATCCCCATCAAGCATCCCAACACCCACCATACCGCTGATAGCCTCACCAAGAGCAGTCTCAACCGCTTCCTGAACCCCAGGAAGGCCAAGGATCGCATCATTGAACCCAAAACTCACAGTATCAGTCAGGAGATTCTTGGCGGCGTCCTCGCCCAGCAGATCAGCTAGAGCCTCTTGCTGGTCCGGCTTCACGGCGTACTGCTTGCCGCGATCCTGCACAACGTACGTGACCTTCTCACCATCCGGATTCTGCACGGTCATAGGTGTCTCAGGCATCGAACCGCGTGCTGCATAGTCTCGGACGAACATCTCGTCGCTGTAACGCTTCACGCTGCCCTTGATCACGCTCATCTTAGCTTCAATCGCCTTGGATTGTGCTTCGAGGCTCACCAGCTCTTTGATGGCTTTGCTCACAGCATCGGTCTCGGAGTTGGCCCCGACTGTCCAGGCTGTTGCCTTTTTCTTAGCGTCTTTGACGGTTTCTTTAGCTTTTTGAGCGGCCTTAGCGAATAATCCTGCCATGTGTCAAACCCCTTTTGAAGATAGCTCTCGCACGCCGGAGGGCACCAGCCCCCCGACACCCCACTGTGGCAACCACCACCAACCCTCTCAACTATCGTCTAGGCACCAGATGATCATGAAGCGCAAACAGCTGAATCGGGTTAGAATAAATCGCAGACAGCTTCGCATCATCAAACTGGCTGCAAGCCCTGGTAACACGCCGAATACGCGAAGTGTTATCGTCGTAAGCCTCACCAACCAGCAGTTCTAAATCGCTATCGGATAGACCTGAAGTATCAATGGTATGGCCCTCCTGCTTGAGCTTCTGTAGCTCACGGATACGGTCATTCAGCACCTCACGATCAGAGATAGTCACCAGCATCACATAGCGCGGTACGCCCATCAGACACCTCATGGAGGAGGGGAGCAGCCTATCCTGCCCCCGACACCCCATTGTGGCACGCACTCAATCACTCCTCAATATCCTCAGCCAAATTCCCAGAATCTGGTAAAGGCGACTTCATATAACCATAATCCTTCGCAATCTTCCCCTCACCGAAGTACTGTACAAGACTCACATTGCTCATATTATCATAAACCGACAGAAGGTCAAACTCCAACCACCTCACCTTAGAGTCAAGAGAGTCCACAGACGCAAACAGCGTAAAAGCCTCATCAAGAAACCCTACCTTACATCGCGAAGGTAAAGCCTCAAGGCAATTCCTGCTAGAATCTGTGATTTTACCACCAAAATATAAAGGCATAAAAAGCACCTTACAATCATCACTTGAACCACCGAATTGCATAATGTGCCTTTCAATGCTCTTACCAACGCGAGGCATCAGCACCACGTTATAACCGCCATCAATCATCTCAACAGCCACCAGATTAAACCATTCTTCGGGTTTCCCCTCACTCCAGCAGATGAGGTGCTCCACCACATCATCACCCTTATCAAGGATTAGAATAGGTGATGGGACACCATCATTCTTTACCCAAGCGCAGCCCTTGGCGCTAGCAAAGTTGCTGGCTAGGTCCATGCTGCTCCCGATTGTCTCGATGATCTCGTCGCTGTCGGCTTCTACACGAAAGGGCTCATTAGTTAGCAACGGCACATAGCTTATCACCAGCATGTAACACCCCTATTCATATGAGTATATGTGTTTTCCACCGAGGAAAACAACCCCCAGCACCACTGAACTACTGTGGCAAATCATACTTCCTGGCTCAATTATTAATTATAAACCCCAGTATTATCAGGATCAGATTCATCCCATACGTATAGTAATCCAATTGGGGTGTCCAGAGGGAGTTTAGGTACAAGGTCCGTGTAGCTATTAACATTGCAAGCTTTTAGGATCTCATCGTCAGTGTAATAATCATCGAGATTGCCTTTTATGATGATTGAACCTACTGTTATTGCAGGATGATAAGCTAGTATCAGAGGCATAGTTGAGACTCCTAGGGTTATTCTGCCACAGTAGATTCGAAGGAGAATCCAATGACTACGATCGCTACCGATAAGTACATCTACCCGCCACGACCCAAGACCAGCCTCCCGTTTGAGGAAGTGAGCTTCTTCAAAGATTTAGGCTGGGTGGCACAATACAAATACAATGGCTCCCGATGTGTGATCAAACACCTTCCAAATGGTAAAATCGAACTATGGAACCGACACGCAGAGAAGTTCCGAACATACAACCCACCGACCTGGTTACAGGACCAAATCCGAAGCAGCCTCTACAAGCTAGGGCTGAACCCAACTGGCTACCACCTCTTAGACGGGGAGCTGCTAGACCAAAAGCACACAGCCATCAAGGACACGGTAGTAATCTGGGATATACTCGTACGAGATGGTCAACACTTATTAGGAACCACGTATGGAGAGCGCCACAGCACGTTATATGATGTCATTTCCACCGAGGAAAGATGGCTGTACAAAGCGCATGATTTTGGTATCAGGTTGAGTGACAACGTGTTCTTTGCTACTAATCTGGGGGCTCCACAATGGGATGGCGCCTGGGATACGGTTCTTGAGGTGAATAAGCCCTATGGTGATAAGCCCCTGTTGGAGGGTCTGGTCATCAAGGACCCTAATGGTGTGCTTGAGCGTGGTTGGAGGGAGTCTAATAACGGTGAGTGGCTGGTCAGGTGTCGTGTTAAGACTGGTAGGCACAATTTTTGAGTGCATATTGAGAGTAGAGATATTATCTGCCATATATTGGTGGAGCGGTCCTGCAGCTGCGGGATGCTCTGTTTCTGAGAAGCTCTTCTATACGACGGGCGAATTGACAAATCTCTGCATCTATAACACACCTTCCCCCGCATGAGGGAAGTCTCATCCCTAGAATAGGACTATAAATTGCAAAATCGCAAAGGCACCAGAGGTGAAAACCTCCAAGTACAGATGAACGAAACAATCAACCACCGCCTAGGTTGGACAGGCATCGGAACCCGACCACTCCGACAATACATCCAAGATTACGGCGTCACTGACCCCGATAGACAAGACCTCATCACCAACAGACTCTACAACTACAGACACCGACACAACCACACCAGACGAGTCCTCACACAAAAAGAACTCGTCTACATCGACAAACAAATCGCAGCGCAATTCGCCGAATACAACAAAACACAATCAGTCTGGAAAAAAGAAGCCGACAAAGTTAGCAGCTGCCCCCGTGGTCTCCACGACGAACCATGCAACTGCCAAGAAACCCGACACACACCCGAACCAGCATACAACTACATCACCCTTACAGACCACTTAGAAAAACTCATTGGCAAAACAATCAAACACGAGACCTTCCCACTAGAAGGAGTCATAACCAACATCGACAACGAAACAATCACCATCAAATTCAATAAAGACTTCGCAGGAGAACACACCACAATCGAACTATCAGAAATGGGCGGATTCCTAATAAAAGAAACAATTTGAGTACCCAGAACCCCTTTGTCACATATAACCAAAGGTATCTCTATTTGTATTATAGAGATACCTTTGACTCAACCATAAAACACTGATAGGAGTAATTCATGAAAACACCAAACACATTCCAAATCGGCAGTACCACCTACACCACCCGCGAGTACTGCAAGGCAAGAGGAATCACAGACAACGCCAGAATCCTCAAAATCCAATGGCGTATCAACACCTACATCCGCAACCACACAACCCAGCAAACAATCGAAGAACTAGACAGACTAACACTACGCCAAGAAGGCATCAGACCATGGCTTGGAGCCAAGCAAGAACGAATAAAGGCCCAGCAAGAAGATAAAGCCAGAAAAGCTGCTACAAGTAAAATGATAACCCAACAGCAAAACGGAGAAACCGACACCAGAGCAATAGACCAACGAGAACTCCTAAAACAATCAGAATGGATGAACAACCCGCCCTATACATTAAAGACACCACCATCACGCGAGAATCTGGAATCGATGCTAGGGACCGAAGATCCTCGTCTGCGGAATCTCGAAAAAATCCAAGAAGTTAATCGTCCAAATACTATCGAACACGCCATCACCCAATACGCAGAAGCAATCAAAACAGTAAACAGGCTTAACATAATTTATCGAAATCTCAAAAAAGAGCTAACAGAAGCCCAAAACGCACTAGACCGCTGGGCAGAAGATACCACCAACCTATTGCACAAAGAAACTGCTAGCGAACGGGAAAAACGACACACCACATAAACTGCGAAGACGGGATGAACCTCTGCACAAACGGGAATCAAGTTTCGTCCACACGACGGAGAAATTGAGGCAAAATATCACCGCGTCAAAACGGTGAATATTTAACCCTGATAATCTTCCTCCCGTTTGTGCAAACCACCTGAAAAGAAAGAAAAATGCCAACCCCCAGCAAACATATTATACATATGTTTAACCGCATAATCAACCTCAACTCTGGCCTCATCTACACCATCAATAACTATAACGTATTATCCACAAAACTAACACAAGACCTCACACTACTCGTCGAACTCTCCGAAAAAGAGATCCAAGACATCAAAACCTGCAAAACAACCATCCGAAAACTACTCGACTACGTCGAAGAAATCACAATAATCAACCATAACACCCAAACAATCAACAAAGAACCCATAAAAAACATAGAAGAACACCTACCACACCCAGAAGACTATCACTACCCCCTCGCATAATACTAACCTTTCCAACCAGGAAAAATGAACACCTGAACACTAATTGAAAAACTACTCGAAATGTGTTAGAAAGCCTCCGGACCGTTTCTAGCACCGCGCGCAGCAGGTTATAAACGCGCGGGCGCAGTGTACTCCTACAGTCGTCGTTCCCGATTTTTCCCTTCTCTGTGACATATTTTTATTATATAATAGCTGTCCAGGTACTTTTTTTCATTCGACTTTGAATTTAGTGATTTACAGAGCTTTTCTTATTAATTATCGTTTTCTCGGCCTTTTTCGCGGTTTATCTTGAGAGTGGGGCTAGTTTCCAGGCGGGGTATTGGTGTCTGTATTTTGCTCCTATTATTATTCCTCTGCAGTTCAGGGAGTTGCAGTTGCAGGTGAATGAGCAGTTGCTCATGTCGTATTCTGTGGTTTCGTAGTCCCAGGTTATTTCTTCTCCGGCTCTTATTGGTTTTTTTGTTCTCATTATTATTTGGGGTCCGAATTGTATTTTGCAGTTGGGGTCGCAGGAGTGGTTGGCTTGGTGGTCGTTATAGTGGGGGTATGATTCTATGCATTCTTGTTCGGATATTTGTATTGCTAGTGGGGAGGATTCGTGTATTGGTTTGCGGGTTCCTTCTAGTTTGAATAGGTTTTGGTTGGGTTGCCATTCTTGGTTTGTGTATAGTCCGTTTCCTTTTCCTTCTGTCGGCTTTATTGTGAAGTGGGGGTGGTTTGCGGTTGTTGTGCAGTTTGGTTGTGTTAGGTTGTCGTAGTATTTGGTTTTTCTTAGTAGTGTTTCTTTTTTTTCTATGTCTGTGTGTTTGTGGATTATTATGCTGGGGGTGGGCATTTGTCTTGTGTATAGTCCTTGTATTTCGAATTGGGATTGTGGGTGGAAGGCGAATAGTTGTAGGTCTTGGTGGTATATTTCGGTTAGTATGTCTGTTATGTTTTCTATTTCTTGGTTGGTTATTGTGTTTTGTTCTATTAGTAGTAGGGCTTCGTTTTTATTGTGTTTGTATTGTTCTATGTGGTGGAGGTAGGTTTGTATTTGTTTTAGGTTTACGGTTTTCATTTCTATGGTTTGGTTTTTTCTTGCTTTTTTGGCGAAGGGGCAGGTTGGGAGGTTGTTGTATAGTGGTTGTTCTTTTTCTATGAATTGTTGTATCCAGTTTTTTATTTGTTGGATCTTTGGGGTCATGGGGGCCTTTCTTTGGGGGGTTGTTTTATTTACTTGGGTGTTTAGGTTAATTTTTTCGGGGGGGTGTGTTGTGCGTACTTTATCTGTTTCTGTGTTTAATCGGCCTGGTTATACTCGTGAGCTTGTTGGGGCTTTGTCTGCTTGTGTGGGGGTGGAGGGTTATCGTGTGTTTTTTATGTGTGATCGTCCTGATGGTTCTGAGGCTTGTGATGAGGTTGTTGATGTTGTTAGGGGTTTTGGGGCTTGTGAGTCTCGGGTGTTTGTGCATGATAAGCGGTTGGGGTGTGGTGGTAATGTGTTTTCAGGTTTGTCTTTGGGTTTTCGGTTGTCTGATTTTCATGTTCATTTGGAGGATGATTGTGTTCCTGGTGTTGATTTTTTGAGTTATATGGGTTGGTCGGGTGGGTTTTTTGCTGGTGATGGGGGTGTTTTTAGTGTGTCGGGGTATACTAATTCTGGTTATGTTAGTTCTCCGCAGTTTTTTCCTCGTTCTAGGGATTTGGGTGGGGTTGGGTTGAGGCGTCATTTTTCGCCGTGGGGTTGGGTTGAGGCGTCATTTTTCGCCGTGGGGTTGGGGTAGTTGGCGTCGTTCTTGGGTTGAGATGTGTGGGGGGTGGTTGTTTTCTGATACGGTTGATTTGTCTTGGGATTTGCATGTGGATCGTTTTGTGAGGGGTGGTCGGTGTGAGGTTTTTCCTTTTGTTGCTCGTGTTCGGGATGTGGGGGCTGTTGGGGGGACTCATGTTCCTTCGGCTGAGTGGCATGCTCGTTATGCTTTTAATGAGTATTGGGTTGGTTCTGTGGGTGGGTATTCTGGGGGTTATCGTGCTGTATTGTAGTTGGTTATGAAGTATTATCTGGTGTCTAGGGTTGTTGTTGATTGGCGTGGGCGTTCTGTTGTTGTGTGTTCTGCTGTGAATTGTTCTCCTGTTGATTTGTTTATTCGTGAGGGTGCTGCAATTGTTTTTGTGCAGCGTATTTCGAAGGAGGAGTATGTGCGGGTTCGGGCTGCTGAGAGGTTGAGGGTTACTGCGGGGCGGGATTATTGGGGGTGTGTGGTGGGGGGTCTATTGGGTCTTGTTGTTCTGTGGTTTTTGTGGGGTTAGAGTTTTTTACTGATTTTTAGGGCGGCTGCGATGGCTTGGTCCATGTCGTAGTATTTGTATGTGCCGAGTCTGCCTGCGAATATGACTTTGGGGTTTGGTATTGCTCGGTATTTGTTGTATAGTTGGGTGGGGTCTTCTATGGGGTAGTATGGTTCTCCGGTTTCTTCTACTGTGGCGGGGTGTTCGTGGGTTATGATTGTGTGGGGGGTTTGGGCGTTGGTGAAGTGCTTGTGTTCTATTGTGCGGGTGTAGGGTTGTGTCATGTCGCAGTGGTTTATTTGGGCGCATCCTTGGTGGTAGGGGTAGTTGTGTGTGGTGTGTTGGAATTTTAGTGATCTGTATTCGAGTGGGCCGTGGTGGTGGTTGTAGTATTGGTCTATAGGTCCTGTGTAGATGAGGTGTCGTCCGTACTTTTTCCAGTTAGCTTCTGTGATTGTTAGGTCTAGTTGGAGTTCTATGTCTGTTTGGATGTTTTGGATCATTTTGGTGTAGCCGTTTGTCGGGATTCCTTCGTATTGGTGGTTGTAGTATCTGTCGTTGAAGGTGTTTCTGATGGGGATTCTTTTTAGGATGGATGGTGGGAGTTGTGTGGGGTGTTTGCCCCATTGTTTTATTGTGTAGTGTTTTATAAGGGTTTCGTAGATTTCTAAGCCGAGGGTGGTGAGGGCTTGTTCTTCGAGGTTTTGGGGGTTTGAGTGGTGTTTGATTGTGAGGTGTTGTCGGGCTTCTTGGGGGTTATGGCTACCTGTTATTTCGTAGATGGTTTGGAGGTTAAATGGTAGTGTGTATAGTTTGCCGTTGTTTATGGCTTTTACTTGGTGTTGGTAGTTGTTGAAGCTGGTGTATTGGTTGATGTATTGCCATATGTGGGGGCTGTTGGTGTGGAATATGTGGGGGCCGTAGGTGTGGGTTTCTATTCCGTTTTGACGTTGGCTGTGTATGTTGCCTGCTGTGTGGTTGCGTTTGTCTGTTATGAGGCAGGTGTATCCTTTGTTGGTTAGTTCTCTGGCTATGATGCTGCCGGTGAGTCCGGCTCCTGCGATTATGAAGTCTTTCATGTTTTGTTGACCTGTTGGCGAGGTGGTAGAGGCAGTTAAATATATATTACATTAGCTCATTGAGGGAATGAAATGTTAACGTTCATTGCTACGGCTCATAAAGAAACATATGACTCTTATCAGTTTCTATCTTGTCTGATGTTGCAGACTGATGCTCGTTGGGAATGCATAATTATGAGCGATGGGCAGAATGACTTTATAGATGACGCTGTGAGGGTAATAAACGACCCTAGGATAAAAATTCATAAGATGCTTGAGCCGACCGGATTTTGGGGACATTTTAATAGAAAGAAGGCTTTATATGAATATGCTTCCGGTGAGTTTGTCCTCCAGACGTCTATCCAAGATTATTACTTACCAAATGCGGTGTTGGAGATTCTTGAGCATGAGGATGATTCTGATATAGTGTATTTTGATTGCTTACATAATCACTTTGGTCATGACGTCTTTAATACGAGACTAAGTTTAAATCATATAGACTGGGGATGCTTTGCCGTTAGGACGACGATTGCCAGAGACATAGGTATTAATGATTGTGAATCTTCA
>Ga0114973_10000872_pt1 | contig 22736 bp, 22 predicted proteins | sample M_140807_MF_Meta_FD_87025 | JGI IMG/M metagenome (GOLD analysis project Ga0114973, IMG submission 87025) | Freshwater microbial communities from Lake Montjoie, Canada to study carbon cycling - M_140807_MF_MetaG | ecosystem: Environmental > Aquatic > Freshwater > Lake | place: Lake Montjoie...
ACGTTGGCTTTAAAAAAGTGATCCGTAAGATCAATGCATATCAAGAACTGCGAACAATTCTAAAAGGAATGCAGTTTTTTGGGTGGGAAATCGCTAACCTATCCCGCCATCAGATCACCTTGATTAGTTCTGACACTAGTGCGTAATCGTGAAAAATTCCCTTATAGACAAACAAATTCTCTTTACATCCACGGTAGTCATATGTGTGTGTAAGGGCAAGACCAGATACTTTTCTTCAATTTCATTCATGTGAATTAGTTTTTCATCTCGCCCCCCAAAAACTGTGTACCTATCATTTCTAAAATGAACCTGACCAGATTCAATTTGATGCTTAAAGAGATAATCACGCAGACTTAGCGCATCCGGAACTAGTATTGTAAAAAGCCATGAACCATGCTCACCGTTAAACGGTGAGCCCACAATCCGCACTAGGTCTAATCCTTGCAAATTCATAACATAAGTACTGAAGAGATCTCTTCGCAGTGCAATGGTTTGATCAAATTCCTCCAACGCCGCAAGCCCCATCGCTGCAGAGATATCGTTCATTTGATATTTATAGCCAACTTCAGTTATGTCATTTTCCCATATTCCATTAAATTTAAGGTGACGATCAATTCCAAACCAACGAAGTCTTTTCGCTTCCTCAACTTTAGCCGAATCACGAACCATCAACATCCCACCATCTCCAGTGGTTATGTGTTTGATAGCCTGAAAACTAAAAATTGTGTAGTCGCTGATAGAACCAATTGGTTCACCGTTGTAGGTCGCACCCAGCGCATGAGCAGCATCCTCAATCAGAGGTAGGCCATACTTTCTTGATATCTGCAGCAACGCACTTAGATTTGCAGGTTGGCCCCCGTAATCTACGAAAACTATGGCCTTAGATTTGGGAGTAATTTTAGATTCTAAGTCTGAGATATTAATGTTTAAAGTTTGGGGGTCTACGTCAACAAATACTGGGGTAGCACCTATGTAAAGAGCGGGTAAGTTGGTTGCAGTACATGTGAATACAGGACACAACACTTCATCCCCAGGCTTTATCCCTGACAAAAGATATGCAAGATGTAAGGCATCAGTCCCAGATCCACAACTTACAGCCGTGGCAGTATGGTTAAACTTCTTTTCAAAAGATCTTTCAAACTCTTCAACTTTAGGCCCTTGGCCTATCCAACGAGATTCCAAAACTTCAGCGATCCGGCTTAAGGCGGAAGCTGGCACATTAGGTCGAAAAAGAACAATGCGCCCTGTGGCCTCCTCCATTACCGCTGCAATCTTTATATTGGATCTACTCATGGTTCCTCTTCTAAGTGGATGGTCTAGGAATATCAATTATACATGTTTGACGCCCCACGTCATTTAAAACTAGCAAACAACTCACATAAAGCGTTCAAGGCTAACTTTATATGGTGCCGTATGATCGGAAAGTGTCCACCGCTAAAACTAATCTTCCTGAAATAAAGATTCGAGTCTTACAATCAGAAGACCTTTCCAAATTCCTTGAAATTCGAAATTCTGTGTCAGAGATGCTTCATGATCACAGCACATTCACATTAGAAGAATGCAGAATTTGGTTCTCGTCAAGAAAGCCGACTTATTATGTGGTTGAATCAAAGGATTTAGGGATAATTGGATACTTTAGATGCTCGTTGGTAGATAACGAAGTCAAAGTCGCTGAAATAGGTTTGGACCTTAGCCCAGAGTTTCAAGGTAGAAAGTGGGCCAAAGATATTTATGCCAAATTTGTTAGAGAAGTACTTAAGCCAAAGGGCATCAAAACTGTTGCATTAAGAGTTTTAAAAATTAATACTTGTGGTCAAAAACTTTACAATGATCTAGGGTTTCTTATTCAAGAAGAAACTGATTTAGACTATTCGATGAAAGCAGATGTTGATAAAGTACTAGAGAATTTATCAGCCTCTAACTCTGGTGTCACACATTAAAATGAATCGAGAGACAGAATTTAACGTTAAACCAAATGTACTTGTTACTGGAGGTGCCGGATTTATCGGGTCGAATTTTATTCAGATGCTAATCCAAAAACGGAAGTATGATGTCACTGTTCTAGACTCACTAACCTATGCAGGAAGTCTTCACAACTTACACCCCTTATTAGATGTCATCAAATTTGAGCGCAGTGACATTTTCGATCAGCACCGAGTAAACGAAATCTTTAAATTAGGTAATTTTCAACTAGTGGTGCATTTTGCGGCAGAAAGCCACGTTGACAATTCATTGCTTAATCCAACTCTCTTTATAGACACAAACATTAAGGGAACTCAAAACCTACTAAACGCTAGCATTGAATACAATGTTCAGAAATTCATTCATATCTCCACAGATGAGGTATACGGGTCAATAGACCATGGATCATTTATAGAACAATCACCATTTAATCCATCATCACCGTACTCGGCCTCTAAAGCAGCAGCAGAGCACCTAGTTAATGCAGCTCATAAAACTTTCGGTTTAATTACAAATATTGTTCGCTGCTCGAACAATTACGGACCGCGCCAACACCCAGAAAAACTCATTCCACTCGTTATCCTCAAAGCAATCCAAAACCAAACAATTCCAATTTATGGGACTGGCCTGAATAAAAGAGAGTGGATAAACGTTAAAGACTGTTGTGAAGCAATATTATTAGTTTTGGAAAACGGATCAGCAAATTCGGTGTATAACATTTCGAGCGAACAAGAGCAAAGTAATCTAGAAATTGTGTCTCAAATACTGGCAATACTAGAAAAACCCACAAATTTGATTCAATTTGTGGAAGATCGAAAAGGTCATGACTTTCGGTATGCAATCAACTCAGGCAAAATACAACGTGAACTAGGTTGGGAAACCAAGACAAGCTTTGATGTAGGTTTGGTAGAAACAGTTGGCTGGTATCGGACAAATTTCGAAAGAGGAAAATATGAAAAGAGAAAATTTGAGTCCCCAAATTAGAATGCGTGGGTTGATCATGGCCGGCGGCAATGGAACACGCCTGTTTCCATTGACACAGTCTGTGAACAAACATCTGCTGCCTATATTTGATAAACCAATGATCTATTACCCATTAACAACTCTTATGCTCGCGGGCATAAGGGAAATAGCAATTGTTATCAGAAGTAGGGACATTAAATTCTTCGAAGAGTTTTTGGGAAATGGATCTCGGTTTGGTGTTGAAATCAACTTTCTTGTACAGGATGTGGCATTAGGAATTCCTGATGGTTTCAGAGTTGCCCAGAACTTCATTGGGGATCATTCCGTAGCTTTCATGCTGGGAGATAATCTTTTAATCGGTCAAGGCCTCGGAAGAACTCTTGGTCGATTCACAAACGTGAATGGGGCTCAAATCTTTGCTTTTCCAGTGAAAAACCCATCAGAATATGGCGTGGTAGAAATCTCACGAGAGACTGGGCGCCCAGTCAGAATTGTCGAAAAGCCAGAGTCCCCACTCTCGAATTTAGCAATACCCGGATTGTATTTCTTTGACAATTCAGTAGTTTCTAGAGCCTCCACACTTGAAAAATCTAAACGTAACGAATATGAGATAACTGACTTACTCAATAGTTATTTGGATGACGACTTGCTTCAGATTGAAATTCTCGAGAGAGGTATGGGATGGATGGACGCAGGAACAATTGAATCTTTGTACGGCGCAGGAGAGATGGTAAGAGTGTTACAAGAGCGTCAGGGTTTACGTATTGGAGTTCCTGAAGAGGTTGGATTGCGTAACGGATGGCTAAGCGCAAGCAACTTGATGGATAACATAATGCAGATGCCACCAACCGAATACAGCAAATATCTGAAGAAGATTGTCGATGAACTGGCGTGATTACCACAATTATTCCAGTCTATATCCGCGATGATGGGGATCTTGATCACCTAAAGAGGGCCCTTGACTCAATTATTACCCAAACTCAAGAACCAAATCACGTCATAATAAGTGATGACTCAAATCGCGAAGAATACATCGAAAGATTGAAGTTACTACTCAAGGATCTCGAACTAACTGTTGAATACGTAAAAAACCCAGGGAGGAGTAATGCTTCGGATAACACCAATTTTGCTGTGCACAAAGCAACTTCTGAAATCATTCATATTCTTCACCAGGACGATTGGTTAGTCAGCTCCACTTATTATGAAGAGATACAAGAAGCAATTTTAATAAAAAACTTTCCATGGACTTTGGCTAAAGGAATGACGAGCAAATCCAAAAATATTCCAAAGATAAAACCCGCATTGATATTTGGATTCAATTCAATTGGTGGACCAAGCGCACTAGCGATGAAGCGAGAATTTTGGATTAATCTGAATTCAGAGTTTTTACTTCTTCCAGACGTTATACAGTTTGCTCAACTATCAGAACAGCTAGGGAGGCCATACATAACTTCTGACACATGCATCGAATATGGCACTGGGGATCATAAAATGACTCATCGCATCTCTAAAGATGAAGTCAGGCAGGACATATCTAAACTATTTTCACTCAAACTGGTTGAGAAATTACCATTTACAACTTTTCTATTGAACTACAACTACTGGGGATCGTACCTAGAGAATCTGTCAGCATGCATTTCCAATAATCCGAATTTGGGAATCGGAATTAGATATCAAGCAATGATCATAAATAAGGTTTGTAGCGCGTATCTATATCTAGTCAAAGTGAAAATAGCTATTTCTTTCGCAAGGTCCAAATTCCACAGGCGTAATCATCATTAAAATTATTTAGGAACTCAGTGGACTGAAAATCAGCCGTTAAGTCCATTTCGCCAGAGTCCCGTATCGCGGCAGTTTTCAATACTTCGAAATCTTTTTGAAAATGTGTCGTAAGAAAATGAGGATCAAAAATTCTGTGAGCATTAAAAACTATTCTCTGTCGGGAGGATATTGGTGTGCTGAAGTAAAAGGTCCCACCTGTAGCTACCAAGGAAGTCATGTTCTTCAGACCCACAAACCAACCATCAAAATTTATTGGATCACCGTAGCGACCCAACCCGAAGTGTTCGGCAGTGTGCAAACAGGAAAGGGATGAGACCCGCTCCATTTCACTAACTGCAACGGTGTCAAGAATATCCAATTTACGAAAATGTATATTTGGATCACTGGATTCAAGCTCTCGGATGTCAAACACTTCCACCTCCCGGAATACTGCAAGGTGAGAGATAAATCCATCAATTCTTGAACCAATATCATAATGACGTTTTGGGTTGCTTCGATAGATTTCCCGAGCAACATAAATATCTTGATGAAAATAGTGACCAGAAGCAACGCCGGCTTGTTCATAGTAATCTTTCAACATTTTGGCATTTTGGTCAAAAGGGAAAGATGATTTGAATAAACTATCAGAAGATTGAAGTTTGAACTCCTTGTAATGGAAATAAAACTTAAAATTACCCATAATCAGCAACTTTGCCTGAAACAAAAGTTTCCTTAACACGCTTCACCGCCCGAATATTGAACACTCATAACTTAAGATTAAGGCATGAGCGCCAAAAATGAAACCCATACAGAAGCAAAAATTTTGATTGTTGTGATCCATGGTCCTTACGAGCCATGGATTTCAATTTACAAGCAAGGGCAACTACAAACTTGGATGAAGAGCTCTGAAAATGTTCAAGTTCTAAACTATTTTGGCAAGAGAATTAAGACCAAGTACTTGGCTGTCGATCAAAAAGTATATTTCTTGCGATGGGACAAGTTCAAATTAGTTTCTTATACATCATTGCTATTCGAGGCGCTAATCAAGAGATTCATATTTTTGCACAAATTTAATCCGACAATCAGAAGGAAAATTGACGAAGAACTTGGTGAGATTTGGGAAGTTGATCTCCCAGACTCATTGTTACTTCAAGGCGTGAAGAATCTTGCTGCCTTTCGAAATGCGCTAGATTTTGAATTTGACTACTTAGTAACAACTATTAGTAGCACCTATATCAATTACCCTGCACTCGTTTATTCCCTAAACAAATCACCACGTGAAAGATTTTTAGGCGGTAGGATCGAGAAAAGTGGTGTCAATGAATATCAACAAGGAAGTTTCAGGGTTTATAGTAGAGATGTAGTTAGGTATTTAGTGGAGAATCGCCGAAAATACAGGCACTGGCAAATAGAAGATATTGCTATGGCAAATCTAGCTAGGAAAGAGTTTAAGGATCTCACCGAACTCCCAAATATTTCTGTTAGTTCGACAGATCACGCGAGAATCTTGACCCCTTTCGACCTCAAGGAAGTTTGCTCGGTCAGATGCAAGTCTGTCCTTGAGGATGGGAGACGCCAAGACGCAGAAATAATGCAGATAATTCATATATTAATTGAAACTGGTTGAGAAGTGCTCGCTAACCAGAGAATACATTTGTGTTTGCGAAATCTGATCGCCTTCGAGAGCAATTAGAAGCTTCAAACCATTGTGTAGTGAGACATTCGGTTTCCACTGTAAATCAGTTTTAGCCAAACTAGAATTCAATTTTAGAACCTTTGACTCGAGAATGGAATCAGACGGGTCATATCTAAACTTAATTGCTCTTAACTTCGAAAACATCATGACGAATTCACCAACGGTAATGAATGCTTCAGGTTCAGGCCCAAAGTTGTATGCCTTCCCCAATGTATCACCCCTAAGAATTCTGCTTCCAGCCAACACGTAACCCAATAAAGGATCCAAGACAAATTGCCAGGGCCTAACAGAATCCGGGTTTCTTATTTGAATTTCCTCACCCGTAGACATGCCACGCACTAGGTCTGGAATTAATCTGTGGTGTGCGCGATCGCCGGGACCAAATACATTGCCCGCTCTTACAGAAACTAGCTTACATTCATTATTGGTGGCGAGATTCCTCCAGGCGGCAACAACGAGTTCTGTCCCAGTTTTACTGAGTGAGTAAGGGTCATGACCCCACAGCTCGTCAGATTCCTTAAACTCCGCACCAAGGTTTTCATTTCTATAAACCTTGTCGGTGGTTGCAACGACTACACCTAAACACGAAGTACCCAAAGTAGAATCTAGAAGATTTGCAGTCCCCTGAACATTGATTTCAAAAGTTTCTCGAGGCCTATGGTACGAATCTAAAACTAGGGATTGAGCAGCTAGGTGAAAAACGATTTCAGGGTCTATGTCCACAATCATTTCTTTCAATGAATTGAAATCACGGATATCTTGGACATAGGAAACATGAACGCCATCTAAATGGAATTGCAGGAAAGGCGAATTTACTGGTGCTTCCAAAGAGATTCCGTAAACTTCAGCACCGAGAGAGTTAAGCTGTGCGACCAGCCAAGAACCCTTAAATCCATTATGTCCAGTTATAAGAACTCGCTTCCCGGAGTAAGTAGATCTGAGTTGATCTACCAAACTTTCCATGGCGCATTCCCCTTTTCCCAAAGCTCATTCAAGTGCTGTGAATCACGAATTGTGTCCATAGGATGCCAAAAGCCGTGGTGCTGCCATGCCATCAACTGAGAATCTCGGGCAAGATTCTCTAGCGGTGCTCTCTCCAATATTGAGTCGTCTGCAAGATATCCAAAGATACGTGGATCAAAAACAAAGAACCCACCGTTGACCCACTGATTCGATACAGGTTTCTCGGCAAAAGCTGAGACTCGGCCATCGCTCGCAATTTCAATGGAACCGAATCTTGCTGAAGGATGAACAGCTGTAACCGTGGCAATTTTTCCATGCTTGAGATGGAAACTTACTAGTTCAGAAATGTTTACGTCGGCCACACCATCTCCATAAGTGCAGACGAATGTTTCCGTGAGTTTGTCACGAAGCCTGAAAATTCGACCCCCAGTATTTGTCGTAGCTCCTGTGTCGTTTAGTCCCACAGTCCAATTTTCAAGCACACTCTCGTCAATTTTGGTTTCAGGAGATTCTTTACTGAAATCAATACTCAAGTCGCTAACCAAATATGGATACTTAACAAAATAGTCTTTTATTTGGTCACCCTTGAAACCCAAAGCTATTTCAAAATCCTTTATTCCTTGAGAATGAAAAATTTTCATAATATGCCAAAGAATTGGCTTTGAGCCAATATGAACCATTGGCTTTGGCCGATATTCGGTCTCTTCTCTGAGACGAGTACCCTGACCACCAGCAAGAATTAAAGCTTTCATTTTTCACCCAGTCCACATTTGTTAAGTACTAGTGGAACTCTACAAGATTTCGGAAATAGTTTGTCTTAATCTAAGAATTTTGCGCTCTTGAGCAATAGATTCAGCTAGGTCTTTATGTGTCTGCCAACCAGACAGGTAGTCAATTAGAGCCGGAATCCGAGGGTCTGGAATTTCAGGAGTTGGATTTATACCAAATGGGGAAGCTCCACTCCAGTGATAATTTCCAGTGAGACCCTTAAGATTAACCTCAAACCCCGCGACATCATCTACCCTCAGTTTAATGTCCAATTGGCTTGATGAATTCTTCGATCTGATTCCCAAAAAATCTTCGCCACAATTGATTTGAAGACTTTGCAAATCGTATTCGCAGTCAACAATAAGCGACAAGAGATGCACACCATAGTAGGAGAGAATACCCCCACCGGCATCTATTTGTTTTTTCCAATTTTGATTTCTACTTGGGGTGATTCTCCAGTTAATAGTTACATTGCACGCTGATTGCTTCTGGGATGCAATCGCTCTGTACCAATCTTGGTACAGAAAGAGATAAGCTACTGAAAAATTTGATTTCCGCGATTGTAAAACGTCCAGCAGCTCGGATGTGGATTTTACCGTGTTTCCGAGGGGCTTTTCTAAAAACAAATGTCCTTCAAATGATGAGTTTGATCGAACGAAATCTATCTGCTGTTGTGGGGTTCGTGCGATGACCACTGCATCGTAGATATTGGGGTCAAGATCACTCTCCGCCACAAAAGTTACTCGATTCAACAACCCAGATAATTCAACTCTCTTCTCAAGAAAACTCTTATAACGACTAAGGGTTGTGACTTGCCAATTAGTTTGCATCGCAGCAGGAAGGTAACCGTATAGACCAAATCCCCCACCAAGGATTAACAGTTGGTTGTTCACAGGGCTGGTCGGTAGAGCCTGAACTCAGGAAGTGGCACCCAAATTTCGCCTCTATATCCAAGTGAATCAAGATACTTTACGATTTCGTCAACTATATGCCATGACCAGATGATCAATATATCAGGATTCAACTCCAACAGATCATCATCAGAATGAATTTCAATCTTGGTTCCAGGTACATAGTTACCAACTTTAGGAGATTTTGGCTGCTCGAAAACTTTTGGCATCATTCTTTCATTTATGTCTAGAGCACTTATTAGCATTACGGCTCGCCCAGGTAGGGCCTTACCATACATAAGGCCACGATCAGCAATTTTTGCAACAACATCTATTGAATGGGACCTCCAGTCATCGTAGGCATTTTGCAAAGCTAAGAAGGCACCAATAAATCCCTCTTCCTGCGCAGAGTATTGAGATAAATCTGCCTCTGTTCCAAACTTTTTCATAGTTACTCGAATATTTCCGCCATATCTAGATGGGAACTCCACATTGGTAATTATCAAACCTAATGAAGTTGCGACATACTGAAAAGATCTGAGGCTATAAGTTCGCGGATGCTCGTGGTAAAAGGTATCAAACTGATTACGGTTCAGAATCGCACCTAAGTAGTGATTTTCGATCACCAATGTAGTTGAGTCACCAATCAAAGAGCCTAAATTCTCCAATAGCCCCGGAAGATTCTCAATATGTGCAAAGACGTTTGTAAAGGTTATCAAGTCGACAACAGGGGCAGTTACTCTGATTGAAGAAGCTGTGACATCGGTGAAAAACTCATTGAACTTAAAATCTACTTTACCCTCAGATTCCAAAATTGCACCAGTTGGGTCAACTCCAATAGTTGTACATCCGTATAACTCCTTGAAAATTCCAAGAAGACTTCCGTCATTGCAGCCGATATCCAGCACCGTCATTGATTTTTCAGACTGTTTCAATTCACTCTCAAGGCTCTGAACCAACGAAAGCATTCCGCTGAGAACGTCTTTTGTCAAAGCTGCTCGATAATGATATGTCGGCTTGAACAGCAACTCCTTTTTCACTGGCACCATTTGGTGTGCGGTGAGGCAGTGCTCACAAAGCGAAACGAGTTGATGAAATTTTGGAAGATTTTGGTCTGATCCGATCGGTGCTAGGTCATCACATAAAGGGTGACTTCCCAAATCTAGAGTTAGTCCCCCAAAAGACCCGCCACAAACTTCACAAACCATTACACACCCCAGTTCCGACTATTCTGATTAATTGGACATAAGCACCAGCCGATTATAGAGGCCCGAATGCCTATGATGGGGCGATGAATGCCTCTACTTTGGCTGTTTCGATAATCACCTATCGGAGAAGTGATCTTTTAGATTTGTGTTTACAAAGTCTTACCCTCGCGATGTCAAAAAAAAGATATCCAATCTATATCTTAATTCAGGATGCAGATCCAGAAGATATGGCTACATTGAAGAAGCACGAGGATCTAATTACTGAAGTTATCCATGTTGACAAAAATGATCAAAATATAGAAGAGCTGATTAATAACAACAGAATCAGTGCCTGGGAAATACCCTTAATTGGACGAGGGCATCAGTATGTGATTTGCCTCGAAGACGACGTAGAAGTTTCTCCGGATATTTTTGAATTTACTGAAGAAGTTTTAGTACAAAATGCCAAGACCAAAAATTTCTGGGGCATCAACTATGGTTCATTTGAAAAACCAGATGGAATGGGCACCTATTCTAAATTAAATTATGGCATTCATGGACCAGCATCTTTAGTTGGGCTCAGATCAATTAAGAAATTCAAACTAAACAAACTTAAAAAATTTGGTGGAGCGATACCATGGGATGCGTGGGTCGAACCATTAGTTAAAACTGGTTTCATGGCAACAAGTAATGTTTCTAGATACAGAGACAATGGGCACAGTGGAACACACGCGTCATTACAAAATGATTCTCGTTATTTTCAAAAGTTAAATGAAAGTTTTGTTCACGGTTTGACTGAGCATGCCACAAGCTACTTCAACAGCGATATGGAACATCAATGGCGTGTCGACTGTAGTATCTATAAGGAGAATGGAAAAATTAAGCGACACCTGCGTTTTATGGCTGTGCGAACTTATCAAATTTTTAAAACTTTTCTTTAAATCGCGATCTCATTTTTTTGAAGCCTGGATACTCAAATGCAGAACCTGGATCTGGAATCCAGTTCAAAAACCAAGGTTCTGGGATATAAGCAGTGCCCCCGTTTTTTGAAGCGAGGAGAGCACCCCACCATGAGAAGGTACTGTTTGATGTAATTACAAAAGTTGCCTGAGACATAATGCTGAGCCCTTCCCACTCGTCAATATCATTGGGGCCATAAACTTCATCAGCAACACCGACAAATGAACTAGTTCCATACTCTTTGTCATCCGTTAACACGATGACCTTAATTCTCTTCTGAAGATCATCAAAGGCAGAATTTATCGCATTCAGAAAGTAGTCATCTTCAAGTATGCCCATCGAGTTGGAATACCTCAACAAATCACCTCGGCGAGAATGGACTACTCCATATGGTTCATTCCTTAATTGAACTGATATCGGATTAACCTTTTGCGATAGCGTCTTAGTCAGCTCAGAATGAAAGAGTGGTAGTCCCTTTTGGACAAATCTCCAATTTTGAAAATATCCTGAGTAGAACTTTTGAGAAAAATGAGGATAACCATGGGCATAAGCATCCTTCTCAACATAGAAAAACTTGTTTGAAATTCTATGAAATAGATAATCAAAACGAAAATGGATGAAGTCTCGGCATTTGAAACCAAGATCAATAATCCAGCTCCGCTTTAAAATAATTTTCTGAATGTGTGAACAGTTATCGCAGAGCGAGTTCAGGACGAAATCTCTAGCCTCATCCTTGGGCTTGGGTGAATAGATAGAGACAGTTCCAGAACGATTTGCAGCTAATACGTGAGCAAAACAAAATTGAAAAAGCTGGTTTCCGAGCCCTCCACTCAAAATAACTGTTTTTTTGCGGTTCATTTCGAGAATCCAGAAATTCTGACGCATTTAAAGTTTGCAGTTCTAGCAAGTGAGAAAAATGATCTCTCAAAAGACAAATCCCCCTTAGGGTTGAATTCGAGAAGCGCTAGTACAAAAGATCTAGAGATGATTACTGTTGATTTTTCAGGTTCAACGTAGTGTGGGATTGGGTGTCCTAATGCAGCGAACCCTCTCATCATCAAGACAATTGCTCGCTTCCTAGACTGCATAGATTTGTGTCTTGTATTAAGTTTTTGAAAGATCGTCGACGGAATTTTTGTTAAACTCCACATGAGTAAATTGACTGTTCTCGAACTAGTAATGAAATCAGAAACTTTCCAATGGATTTCTCGGATGCCTAGGTCTCCTCTTTGAAACAGACCCAAGCTACAGAATTGAATCAAATCTAACTCAGGAACCTGCCCCAGTTCAATAGATGTAATCTTCTGTTGTTCTTCAGGGTTCCTAGAGAGGAGAAGGTAATTCTCACCTGTTTCAAGAAAATTTAGAGCAACAACTTGGAACTCTTGCCAAGAATGAATAGGTCTTTCAACACAGAACATCTTAAGATTCCCAAGAACTAGTAAGCCGTGCTATTTCTTTTTCCAAAACGTTAGAAGAGGCATTAGAAATTGAACTAGGTGACTCACTCTGATCGATTAGAGACCTATTTAGCCGAAATACATTGTATTCATTGGTTTTCGTAAGTTCCATCATTGCGAGATCAGCTGGTAGATAAACGGGATGATTAAAGGAAAGGATTAGATGTGCAAACTTCGAAGACATAATGTATGCATGGGTACCTAATTCAAATGTCATAACTGCTACCGGTTGGTTTATTTGATTGAGAGTCCGAAATTCATAACCATAAATCAATTTTAGGATACGACGAAAAGGGGTGAGTTTGAGTAGTCTGAATCGATAAAGTAATTCAACAAGTCTGTACTGAGTGCTGTGTCTAATTCGATTAGACAGTCGGTCATGGCTAACGCAGAAACCAATTTGAAGAAGATCTATATTCTGGAGACTTTTCTCCCATAAATTCTTTAATCCAGTAATAGATCTATGGTTGAGATCTATATCATCTTCAAGTACTAGGCAATACTCAGCTCCACTTTCAAGGAATTCCTTTGCAACCGCCTGATGTGACATCCAACATGCAGCAACTGATGGTGGTAATCGCAATTCGGGTTTTGAGATCTCCAACCCATCGACTGCAGAAAATCTCGAGATCGGTAGTTCTAATTCTTTTGATTTTCCAACAAATTCATTCCACCGATCTGGCCGGCGATCGAGATTTATCAGATACGCGACTATGGTTGAGGTCAAAATTCTCTCCAGATCGCGCCTTCAATTGGGATATTTGATCCTCTGCGAGTCTTGTCCACTCACATATCTTATATCAATACTATTATTGACTAGAAGTGATTTAACAAAGGAAGTTCATTGAAGATTGTTCACTTAGTAACTTCAACTGCTGGTGGAGCCGCGCAGGCTGCTATTCGTTCCCATGAAGCCTTACTGGGTGCAAATCATAACTCCAGTATCCTTTCAGTTGAAAGGCGAGTTGAAGGTCATTCCAATGAAATCGTGAAAAAGTTACCTACTAGCTCTATTTCACGAATCCTATCGTCCGTAACAACCGTCATCCAACAGAAAGCGATTCAAAAAAGCTCTAACCCAGTAAGCCCAATTTCACTTGATCTCTTGAACTGGGACGACCCTGAAATTCAGACGGCAGACGTACTTCATTTACACGCGTTTTACAACCTCGTTTCAGTTAGAAATTTTCTAAGTAAGTATCCTCACAAGAAGAAAGTCGTCACCCTGCATGATGAGAGATTCTTTACTGGTGGCTGTCATTACCAGATGGATTGCGAACAATTGGAAAATGGTTGTCGACGTTGCCCTCAAGTGCGAATCCTTTATCACCCACTTGTCGCTAGACAGAGAAAAAGCGTTCTTCGGCTTGTTAATGGAAACTTAGACGTAACATTTGTTTGCCCATCATTATGGATGATGCAGCGGGCTATGAATGCTTTTCCTGAGTTTCCAGATTCTCACTTCGTACAAATCTACAATCCGATTCCAACGAATTCTACAGTTACAAATCAAAGCGCAACCCGAGAGCGAGGAATCAATTTTGGATTTGTCTCGCAAAACTTAGATAATCCAATCAAAAACCTCGGATTGCTCTTGGATGCATTCAAAGAAGTCAGTGCCGTTTATACAGGTCAACACTCTCTCACCCTAATTGGTGAATCAAATAGAGATTACTCGATGGGCGGTTTAGAAGTTTCACAGAGGGTAGTCAATTCAACATTAGAGCTACAAAAGGCATTTAGAGTGATGGATGTTCTTATCGTTCCAAGTACGCATGACAATTTGCCCAACGTTATGGGTGAAGCGCTAATGAGTGGGGTTGGGCTAATTGGGAGTAACGTAGGCGGAATTCCTGAGATTGCTAAACTCTTTAACCAGCACTTGTTCGAAAGCGGGAATAAAGCAGAATTGGTACAAGCCATGCAAAGTTTCAAATTAGCCGATCGGACTCATATTAAGGATCAAGCTGATCACGTCTTTGGGTACCAAACCATAGCCGCTAGATTGAGCGAGGTTTATTCGTCAAAGCTTCACTAATCTGTGATAACCACGCACCAAGCATCACGATACGATATTTTTCTGAAGGGCTTAGTAATTGCAGCCTTGGAGAAAAACGCCATTCAAGATTTTGCGCCATGACTATCTTCAGGCATTGACTTGTAAATTCATTTATGTCTGGGTTTTGGAACCACATTCCCATAGGTGAGCTGAAGCCTTCTTTCTTTCGATATCGAGAGGAGCCCAAAGGCCCAAGATGTACAGAATCTCGAAATTCCTTTTTATCGAATGCAAAATCACTTTTGACTGAATTGCGCTGCGCCCAACCGTAGAGTCTTGAATCAGCGTAGGGTGTTCTTGGCTCAATACTCGATGCCATGGCTAATCGGTCAGATTGTCTTAACCCGTTTGGAGAGAGATATCTATGGACTATTTCAGCGCGATATCTTTCCCAAGGATTATTGCTCGTCAAGTAACTGTCTGTTGAAAAACCTCTACCCTCTTCTTTTTCTCCATAACCAAGACTCCAGAGAAGCCGGGAATTTTTTCCAGGCGTGTCCCAGTATGCAGGCGGGTTCACTTTCTGTAGGAAGGATTTTTGTTGTGACTTAATAAGTTGTTTGTTAAACCACGGATAACCCCAGAATAACTCATCTGGTCCATGACCCAATAGAACTACCTTTAAGCCAATCGACTTAGCTTCCTCAAAAATAGATAAATAAGACAATCCTGACGGATCAGCGTGGGGTTGATCATTCTTTCCCGCGAGCGATAAGAGTCGAGCTTCTAAGTTGGAGGAACCCAAGTCATTAATCAAGTGGGGCTCAATTCCAAGCTTCTTACATGCCTCCTGTGCCTCCAAAGCTTCCTTCGAAAGCTGAGTAGAAGAAATATTCACGATTAATGGAACAAAATCGGAATCACGATACTTTGACATTGCGTAAAGCAGTGACGTGGAATCGACACCTGCACTGAGAGCTAGACCCGTAGGGACGGTAGAAAAAGACACTTCTCTATTTAGCACTTCCAGGAGATCAGGAAGATCAACACTTAGTTCATCATCATTGTATCCCTCCAAGCTTCCTACCTCAGCGAACTGATTTCCTTCACGCAACTCTATGACTACACCGCGCTTTATGGAGAAAATATCCACATCGAAAGTTTCCGGTTCCTGCACGTATCCAAACCGAAAATAATCGGTAACTGCTTTCGGATTCAATTTTAGTGGCCTATTAAGCATTCTCAGGAGGGCTGTGAACTCTGAGGCAACCACAAACTGATCACCATCTCGACAATAAAACAATGGTTTCTCTCCGAGTGGATCACGAAAGATATACTTCGTATTTGTTCCCAAGTCTATAACGACACCGGCAAACATGCCTCGAAGCTGCTTTAAAAAGTCAAGACCATATTTTTCAAGACCGTTAGCAATTACTTTTGTATCAGAACTTGTCTTTGGTAATCGATAAGACTCAATAAGTTGTTTAAAATTGTAGATTTCCCCATTAAACGCAACCAGCCATTTTCCATTCTCGGAATACACTGGAACCTGGCCTTCTGTAGTGCCAGTTATTGTTAATCGAGAAAACTCCAATTCATAATCATCAGCAGCGGTGTAACTCTGCTCATCAGGACCCCGATGACGCAAATAACCATGAGTCCCGCTGAGCTTAGACGAATGTCGGTAGGTAAAACCACACATCTATGGGGCTCCTTCGCTCAACGAAAAATCAACACTTTCACTCGAGGTCTTCAATCGATCCGATAACGTTCTCTTTATCCTAGAGTGTTTGAAAACCAAACTTCGCACAATGAATTTAATTGGGGATAGAAGACTCTTCCTGGAGATCCTAAAAACTAATTCTTCCAAATGTCGATCAATAGTTGCGATGGTTGTCTTTGTGGGAAGCTGCCAAATCAATTCAGAATCCAACTGAGCAATAGGAAAATTTACAAATCGGTCAGAAGAATTACTATGAACAGCGTAGTCATCTACACCTGTATTAGAAATGAGGTTGACGGGCGGGAGGACGCAGACTAAGTCTCGCATGCGAATATAGTTAGAAAAACTCATAGCCCACGAATCGACCAATCCATCACGGGATTGCATCGCAGCCGTCCACCAGAAAGCATTAACCGCGAGAGGCAATTTCCAATTAATTTTGGAAATTAAGGGGCTCCTAAGAGATAACAAGAAGTCAGTCCATACGGCACGACGGGTAGCCCACCCCCAAATTAATGGGTAGTGTGTTGCAGAAACCTGGCGTGGCGGCGTATCCAACTGAAAATTATTGCCAGAAACTAAAGCGATGGTTTGGTTATTCTTAAAAGTATCAAGAGCTTGCACTGCAAAGTAGAAAAAATCAGTCGATATCTCGAGGTCATCTTCTAGAATAGCCCCATACTCTTCATTCTCAAAAAACCAAGAAATGCCTTCAATGACTGCAACTGCTAAACCAACGTTGGAGTGTCGCTGCCTTAATCGAAGCTTGATGCCATGCACTTCAGCGAAATCCCAAATTCTACTCAATTCATAGTTCTGCAATTCTCGCGAACTAAAATCTTTAGGACCGTCCAGAGCAAGATAAACTCGAGAAATTCCCACTTTTTGACAAGCTTCCAAATTTCGCAAAATCCCTTCGAATCTCATGTAACCCAAGATAAGAACAGGAAATCCTTCAACGGTTATCACTTCTGACCAGCAATCAAAGCATTCATGCGTCGAAGTATCGAGTTTTTTATCGACTTAAACAAAACGGATAACACAAGGATACGCCCTTCAGGTTTATCTTGATTTTGAATAGCCCTACGCAACGCGCCCTGTATTTTATTCTCTTCGAATACCACATTGTCCTTGGAGTGTATGTGTAGTGAGTAGAATCGATTTTGGGAACCGAAAGCAGTGCTGAGAAAATTTCTAGTTTCTGAGTAGACATATCTAATCTCTCTAGGGCTGAAGTAACTCGTCTCCAGCTGCCTACGAAGGAGCTTAAACCCTCGATGATTGCGGGGATCATCTCCTAATAAATACCGACCAACGTCTGCCGCATCAAAGAATCCCTCGAATAGATTTTCAGTGTACGTGAAGTCCTCGACAATTTGTGGTGAAAGAGATTTGTACGAACTTGCATTTGCGATTGGGAAACTTGCTAACACCCTAACCCGCTGCGGAAAGTCCACCTGATATTGCCCAAGAATTTTCATATCTGTCGTCATTGGGTCTCTCTGTGCGGACTTTGCCGCATAATCTCGGAGATAAATGGCTGCTTGGGAATTCTTTATCCACATGACGCTTGCAACACCAGACCGCTTTCCTACGACAGTATAAGCAATTGGTCGATCGCACATTACAAAACGATCCATAGGTAAATCGCGAGCTATTAACACATCAGATTCAATATGCAGGATTGGTACATTATTGAAGGCTACGTAATCACACAGAGCATAAATTCTTGCCAGCGATGTAAACCAGAAATTATTTCGAAAATCTTTCGGATGATTCAAATTCTCGTTCAATACCTCGTAATCGCTATTCATTATAAAATGTGACTTTCGAAAATTATCCTTACCTATTTCCAGCTTTTCTGGTGAGTCAGTGATTAGGACTATGAGGAAATCTGGGAAGAGCTCACAAGTTCTCTTCAAATTAAGAATGAGATATTTTGGAAATTTTGAACCAAAGTGCACAAAAACTATTTCCATCGAATCCCCCTGCGCCTTCACATTGGATTGATTAACTCAGACTATAATAAGGCATGCTTGATTGGCGGCTAAATTGGACTTAGAAGTTGATAATTCACTACTCACGATAGTAGTACCAGTTCATAACATGTCTGGTCGCCTAGCCAATTTGTCCAAATGGCTAGACGATGCACTTACCCATAACGTAAAAGTCATTCTGGTCCACGATAAAAGCGAGGATTCAACTGGCACCGAACTTCTCGGACTACTGAAAAGAAAAAATTCGCATAATTTTTCTCTACTTGAAACAAATGCTCAATCCCCAGGTTTGGCCCGTAATTGTGGCCTAGAAATCGTTGACACACCTTGGTTTTCCTTCGTAGATTCTGACGACTTTGTCTACATTTCCTCAATTTTGGAATTACTAAACGAAGCTGAGTTATCTGATTGTGAAATTGGGGTTGGATCTTATGTTTCTAGCGATTTACGATCTGGTGAGGAGACATTGGTTCAGCCACCCGAAGCGAAAAAAGGTACACTCCCGTTACATCTGGCAAAAAAAATGGGACTTTGGCGTCTTGTACTTTCAACAAGTTCTTTTGGCGACATCAGATTTACGGATCATAAAATGGGAGAAGATTATCTTTATACAAATTTAGTGCTTAATCGAACAAGTGAGATATTCACCAGTTCACGAATTGTATACAAGTATTTTTATGGTGGAAACTCGAACCTCACAAGCAATCATTCCGTCATGAGCGATATGATCGGAATCATTGAATTGGTGAAGAGTACAACACCAGTAATGAGCAATGCTATTGCATTTAGAGTATTTTCAATTCAAAAGCTTACGTTATCTGTACTAAAGAATTTGAAAACCGGAGAGAAAGTTATAGAAAAAACTCATTTATTGGTCAACTTAGTTTCACATCCGATCTACCTCTCGAGGCTGCTTTTTACCTTAAGATTCAAAAGATTTGGTTTATGAATGAGGAGAGTCACAAGAACCGGACTTTTTTTAACAGGTGGTTTAGGTAACCAACTCTTCCAATTCGCCGCCGCGTTATCGTTTTCACAAAAAGGAGATATCGAAATCTTCGAGAAACTTGGGAAACCACGCTTGAATTCCCAGGGAGAACCAGAGCTATTCAGCCTCACCGTTGGTCAGATTACTTCGATCACTAGGAGAAGAGAAGATAACCTGTTACTAAGGAAGTCCTCAGGATATATATTGCGCAGCAGAATTTGGCCAAGTAAATTTGAAAAATTAATCATAATCCGGCTATTGTCAGATCTTGCAGCTGCTGTTATTCAAAGTTTAAATTTTCGTAATTTGTTTTTTCCTATTTCTATTTCTGAGGTAGGCTACAAGCAGATCCGAATGAAAAAATTCTTAGCGAAGAGTTTTAATCCTTTCTTGATTGGATATTTTCAGTCTTCTGTATGGCCCGAGACAGTGAAGAGTAAGTTACAATCATTGAGTTTAATCCAAGAAGGCGCAGAGATCAGAGGACTGAGGCAAGAAGCAAAATTACAACGTCCAGTTGTTATCCACATTCGCAGAGGAGATTACAAGGCAGAATCCACCTTTGGTCTTCCAGGTGAAAGTTACTACCGAAACGCGATGACGATTGTTGATCAACAGTATCCAGCAAATTTGATTTGGGTTTTTTCAGATGAAGAGTCCGAGGCAAGAAAAATACTAAAGTGGCTGCCAACTGAGAGAGTAAAATACATTCCAGATGTTGACGGTGAGTCGGCGGCGTCTTTAATGGCAATGCGACTGGGATGTGCGTATGTGATCGCCAACTCGACGTTTAGCTGGTGGGGAGCATTTTTGTCGGAGTGTGAAGAGCCGCTGGTGGTAGCCCCAAAACCATGGTTTGTAGGGCAACAAGAACCCTCTCTACTAATACCGTCCAACTGGATTAGAGTTGGGTACTAGTTCACAGTAAATAATGCGATAACTTCATTACACTTGGATGCGCAGCCAAAAAAAGGGGACTTTTAGAGTGTCGTCAAAATTTAAACAAAGTACGTTAGGGAGGTCTCTTGAACTCTTAACCAAACCCGAAAAGCAAAAAGTAATCGGAATTATCGTAATCCAGATCGTTTTAGGGTTCCTTGATCTGGTTGCGATAGCAATTGTAGGAGTACTCGGCGCATTAGCAGTAAACGGAGTTCAATCTCGAGGGCCAGGAAATCGCGTAAGTTCAGTTTTGCAGTTGATTGAAATTGATAATCTGGAGTTTAGAACCCAAGTAGCGATTCTCGGTATTGGAGCAGCATTAATTTTGATTTTTCGAACAGTCTTTAGTGTTTATTTCTCTCGAAAAATTCTGTATTTCTTAAGTTTTAAGGCATCGGCGCTATCCAGCAGACTCTTCTCTCGGGCGATCCAAGAGCCATTGCTGGGCATTAAATCAAAGTCCTCACAGGAGTTACTTTTCGCACTCACCACTGGAGTGACAACAGTGACGATGGGTATTCTCGGTACCGCAGCGATTCTGATTTCAGATTTTTCCCTATTGCTCATAATGGCTATTGGTTTATTCGCTTTAGACCCTATTCTTGCGGCTTCGACACTTGCAGTGTTCGGAACAATTTCGTGGGTGCTATTTAAATTATTGAATTCTAGGGCACAAATACTTGGTGAGAAAAACGCAATTCTTCAGGTACGAGGTAACACGAAAATCCTCGAAATTCTTTCATCCTACAGAGAGGTAGTTGTCTCCCATCGACGTTCAAACTACTCAATCGAAGTTTCAAAAATAAGATACGAATTGGCTGAAACCATAGCTGAACTTTCATTTATGCCGAATATTAGTAAATATGTTATTGAGAGTGCAGTAGTATTCGGCGCATTGGCGGTTGCGGCTGTGCAATTTGTTCTCAAGGATGCTGCAAATGCAGTCGCTACACTCTCTGTCTTTTTAGCAGCGGGAGCTCGAATCGCACCAGCAGTGATGAGAATTCAACAAGGCGCTGTATCAATGAAAGGGAGCATCGGAGCCGCAACGCCAACGCTAAATTTAATTGATGAGTTAAACAAAGCTTCAGACGCTCCACAAACGGAACAAGGATTAATCGTTCATCATGAAGGTTTTGTACCGGGAGTAATTATAGAAAGTGTTTCACTGACTTATCCAAACTCTCTTGAACCAGCACTCAGTAATATTTCTTTGAATATTGCTCCTGGTTCGTTTGTAGCATTTGTGGGATCTTCTGGCGCTGGTAAGACTTCGCTAGTTGATGTTTTGCTCGGAATTCTGAATCCCACTTCTGGAGTCATTAAACTTTCAAATGAGGCCCCCCTTGACGCATTTACAAAGTGGCCAGGAGCAGTAGCTTATTTACCCCAAGATATTGAAATTGTTAATGGTTCAATCAAGGAAAATCTTAGTCTTGGTTTGGATTCAAATTTGATAGCTGAGGAGTTATTCTGGGATGCGATTGACGCTGCCCAACTTCGAAGTTTGGTTGAATCTCTCCCGCTCAGGCTTGATGCACAAATGGGTGAAAGAGGAATGAAGATTTCTGGAGGTCAGCGTCAGCGTCTCGGAATTGCTCGAGCGTTGCTGAGCAAACCAAGTCTTATTGTTTTGGATGAGGCAACCAGTGCACTTGATGGTGAAACAGAGTTTAAAGTTACTGAGTCATTGCTAGCCCTCAAAGGAAAAGTTACGATTGTTATGATCGCCCATAGACTCTCAACGATTCGGGAAGCAGACCAAATTTTCTACTTAGAAAATGGCGAAATTGCTGCATCAGGCAATTTCGCGGAACTAAAGAAAGCACACCCGCATTTCGCCGAACAAGCCCAACTGATGGGTCTGTAAGTTTCTACCAACTCGGAACGAGCCTCAAACTAGGCAAAATGTCCGTTTTGTCACATCTCCGCTACAATCTAGGCTAGGATTCGTAGTCGGTAGTAGAGGCATCGACGGGTGTCACTGAAATACAAAACCGGTTAAGAAGGAAGTCCCAAAGTCGCATTTAAGAAGTCTGCATCATCTACAGGTCCTCCCGTGTTGACCGTTGCGGTGCTCGGTGCTTTCGGAGCAGTGGCCAGACACGCTCAAACCCTCAATACCCACTTTACCCTTGCCCATCCTTTAGACTAGAGATCTGATTCCGGCAGGGCTGTTTATGCTGCCGTTCGGCGAAAGCCCTGCTCGATCCATTCCCCCCACTATCAAGCGCAAAATAAATCCGCCAAGGGCACAACATTTGCCCCCCAGCGGTGTCTTAACTAATAGAGGGCAAGACGTTGCCTTCGTTTTACAAACTCGCGGGAGTTACTCACATGGCACTATTGAAGTCGAAAGCGGCGAAGGCAGCTGCAGCGACCGATACCGCCCGCATACTGAGCGCAAATCCCGCAGACGCTCTAGAAATCTCAACACAAGGCTCAGCAGCTGATTGGTCTATTGCACAACTATCTGC
>Ga0114973_10000873_pt1 | contig 22724 bp, 19 predicted proteins | sample M_140807_MF_Meta_FD_87025 | JGI IMG/M metagenome (GOLD analysis project Ga0114973, IMG submission 87025) | Freshwater microbial communities from Lake Montjoie, Canada to study carbon cycling - M_140807_MF_MetaG | ecosystem: Environmental > Aquatic > Freshwater > Lake | place: Lake Montjoie...
CAGGACCGATTCGAAGCAGATTTCCAGACGCGTCTGCAAGCAACCAAGGGATAGGCATAAGATTTACGATGGTCTCGATCTCGGACTGCTGACGCTGGAGTTTCTGGCGCGAGGAGCTGACCCAGACAGCAAGGATTCCTCCCAGAAGGACGGTAAATGTCCGGACTAGAGGATAGGGCGAGTGTGCTTGAATCAGCATGTAGCTGAGCAGCATAAAAAGTGGAGTAGTGAGGATAAGGAGGCGCGAAGAGCAGAAAAAAGCCAGAATCGAGAGAGAAAGAATCGATAACAGCGGAGCGAGGGTTTGGCGGCCAAAGAAATAAGTCGCACCTGATTCAATTCCCACAACAAGGCCAAAAAAGAGAAGGGGAAGAAATCGCCTGAACCAAATAATAGAAGAGGGGGAGAACTTCGTATTCATATAACTTAGAAATTAAACAGGCATGACTTTCTGGTATAACGACTCAATACGAGAAAGCCAAAGAGTGCGATTAAATTCGTCTTTGAGCCGCAGGTTGCCGGCTTTTCCAAGGCGCGGGCCTAGATCGGGCTTATCGATCAGCTCTTGGATATTCTTTGCTAGGGCTTCGACCGAAAAAGGATCGGCCAGAAGGCCACTCACGCCGTGGTGAATCAGCTCGGGAAGTGCACCCTTGGCGTACGCGACTACAGGCCTTTCTTTAGCCCATGCTTCTAACACTACCATTCCAAAAGGTTCGTCCCAAATTGAGGGAACCACTAGTGCAGAAGAATTCGACCAAAGAGAGGCCTGCTGATCTTTATTTAAGAAACCAGTGAAAACGACATTCGCAAGGTTCAAATCGGAGGACAACTTCTTCAGGTATGACTCCTCGGGGCCAGTTCCCGCTATGACTAAACGGCGATTCCTATTTTTTACCTTCGCCCAGGCACGCAGGAGAAGGTCCACGCCTTTCTCTTGTGAGAGACGGCCAAGAAAAAGAGTGTCGCCAGAAGGGCAGGTGGGAGGAGGAGCACTGCCTTCATAAAAGTGGTAGATGTTGTGAATGCGGTTGGCTGGTATGCCCATCTCAGCATGCTTCTTTTTCTGAAATTCGCTAATCGAGATCCAAGCGGCCACCTTGCGGAATGTACCTATGGAGCGGACGCGTCTAAGGATGACTCCCATGAAGCCGCTGATAAGGCGGCTGTTTTGCCAGCAGGCTGTCTGAAAGGCAGGCCAGAAGTTGCCACCCAGACAACGCTCACACGGTTGGCCGTGGTTCAGAAAAAAGCCGTTGGCGCAGCCCATCCGATAGTTGTGGAGGTAGTGAACGACGGGCACCTTGAGATCGAAGGCCGTCTGATAAACGGAGGGGGAAAGAGCGGGTAGGACGTTGTGAATCTGCCAAAGATCAAAGTCACCGATTTCTTGATATTTACGAAGCCGTTGGGCGATGGGCAGATTGTAGTAAGCGTTAAAGGGCGCGCGGATCTTAGAAGGAATGTCGGTGCCTAAAAATTCTTTGGTTGAACCGATGAAATATTCGACATCGTGATTCTGTTGGAGGGCGTCGCCAATTCGAAATACGGAACTTTCCTCACCGCCAAAATGAATATAGCGGCTGAAAATTTGGAGGACTCTCAGTCTTCGCACAGCAACAATCTATAAGCCCCAAGCAGATTGAGGAAGAGGCAAAATAGTTGGGTTAATTAAATTTTATCGAGGCCGATATTTGAAGAAAAAGTGGCATGCGCTACAAGGTGACGGCGACTTTTCCAGTTGCCGGAAACGAGATCAACCTTACCCCGAATAAAGAGCTTTTGGATCTGGCGACGAATCTTCGCATAAATTCTCTGAACCAGACCCAGCCAACCCGACGACTTTCCGTGCTCTTTTTGAATTTGGGCGTCTTCTTTCCGCATGTTTTCACGGATTCGCTTGTCCGCAGTCTGGCCTAAGGAATGGATCCGATAGTTCACCAGAATTCGAGGCAGATGGCCTACGCGGTAGCGGGCCCGACCCATTCGGCAAAACAGATCAAAATCGCAAGTGTTTTGAAAAACTTTGTGCCGATACCCCCCCAGGGCATCGAAAACCTTCCGCCGCATAAATACCGTTGGATGAATCACGTACCCCAGGCCAAATCGTAAGACATCGTAATCAAAACACGCTTCCTCCCTACGGTAAATTTCCCGTCCTTCTGCATCCACATAACGGATATCCCCGAAAAGGGCATCCCAGTCTGGGTGAGATGCGAAGGCTTGCCCAACAGCAAGCAAAGTTCCAGGAGTGTAGCAGTCATCTGCGTTTAGGACGGCGACTATGTCGCCAGAGGACCTCCGCGTGCCTTGGTTCATTGCGTCGTAGTGACCCTCATCTTTTCCGCTCCAAAATTGGAGGGTGGGACAAGTTTTTAATAGTTCGATGGTCCCATCGGTGGAACCGCCATCCATGACAATATGCTCTACGGAGGGGTAATCCTGTTGGCGGATACTTTCAATCGTATCGCGGATGGTCGTAATGCTGTTAAAGCATGGGGTGATAACCGAAATTTTTGGCAGGGTCATTTGCCAGAAGCGGGAATGCTCCACGCACTCACACGGCGAACCGCGGGGGGAATGGGCAGATTCGCGTATTGTGGCCAAGGACAGCAAATCACAACAGCGGCCACGCCCTTCCATGAATCCCCATCGTTTGGATCCGGCAAAAGCTCAAATTCGTGCAACACGGGGCTGTTTGTTGGATTCGAATGCACGTCGTGAGCCAAGACCCGATACCCACCTCGCTTCAACTGTTGAGCCAAATGGAGGCCTGCAGATTCCTCTGTGATGTAGGTGTTCGGTTTATAGGCCATACCAAGAACAGCCACAGGTCCAGGCGCAGGAGTCGCTTGCTTGACCCGCTCAAAAAGATCGGCCTTGGCCGCCTCGTTCACAGAGTCTGTAGCTTCTGCGAGGTAGGCTCGTACACCGGCTTGTTTCGCGGCCCATGCCAGAAGGCGGTTATCTCGCGGGAAACAGGGGCCCCCGTAGCTCAAGCCTGGGCGCAAATACTTGGAGCCGATTCGCGTATCTTGGCCGAGGGCATTTAGAATTACCTCAGGATCGGCTCCAAGCCCTTGGGCAATGAGGCGTAGTTGATTAGTAAAGCTGATTTTCATAGTGACGTAGGCATTAACGGAGATTTTACACAGCTCAGCACTGATGTTGGACATTCTGCGAACGGGAGCCCGGTTCTGGCAGTACCGAGTATAGAACTCCTCAATCCGGTCTCCGCTGGCAGAGTCGGATTCGCCAACGAGAACAAAATCTGGATTGAGCAAACCACGAACGACATCCCCCAAGGCAATAAACTCCGGATTGTAGATCATTCCAAAATCCCGACCGACCTTACCCCCCAGCTCTTTTTCGAGCATAGGGATCAGAATCTTATCAACAGCTCCAGGCGTGGTTGTCGAACTACAGACAAAAAGGTGGTTTTTCTTCCCGGCTTTTTTTACGGCTGCAGCCACGGACTGCATCGCACGAAGTAAAAATTCTGTACTGAAGCTACCATCTGGAAGGCTGGGGGAGGGAGGAATAAAAAAGGTGGCGTCGGTTTCGACTGCGGCTGCGGGATCCGTGGAAGCAGAAAGGCGGGACTTTGCGCGGGTGATTGTTTCTGCGAGGAGAGGTTCATCCACCGGTGGCAGTCCACGATTAAGGGCCTCTACCTTTTGGTTATCCACATCAATACCGACTACACGAAATCCGCGGTCAGCTGATGTCGCTGCGATACAAGCCCCCAACTTACCCAAGCCGCAAACTGACACGCTCTGAATACTGTTTTTCACGTCTGAACAATACTACAACATCGAACCAATCCAAGGGGGGAATTTGCGTCGAAAAGCCGTGTTTCGAGGGAGAAATTTAGTCCCAGTCCGCGGGCCCCCTGTGATTCATTGAGCACAGGAATTGCCCAGCGGGAACTAGATTCACTGGCGCCTAATAACAATTGGAAGTTTTTAGCAGAAACCTTAATTTATGTAGGGGCGGGTTGGCGGAGTGATGGTTCGCGTTCGTAGTTTAGTTCAGAGGATTGAAGCGGGACGGCAGGGTTTGCTATGGCGGTAGCTTTTAAGCGTTCGAATCGGTAGAGGAGAATCGAAACGGGGCAAACTTGGATTAAGAAGTTAGTCAAATCCCCGAAGACTATAAAGAACCCGAGTATTAGAGGGCTAAGACTAGCGACAGCCCAGATCTGGACAGGGGTGACGTCACGGGATGGGGTTCTGACTACACTTCCAAAAGAGTAGAAGAAAAGAGCAAGGCAGTAAGCCACAAAAAAGAAGGCGCCGACTGAGCCCGTGACCAGAAGAATATGGACAGGCCCCTCGTGAGGTTGCCGCATTTCGATAAATCTGCGTGCTTCTGCAAATTCGTCTCCTGCATCTTGTTGGCGTTGGGCAATTGCTAAATAGGCATCGGTCTCCTGCTTTGCCAGTTCTGCACGGTAGTGGTAGCCCTTTCCGATCAGGGGCGCTTTAGCAAAGTACTCTTTGTAAAATAAGTTGGTAATTTGTGCCCGCCATTCGCTGGATCCTTTGGCCTCTCTCGTGGCTTGGGCATCCCAGTTGCCAGGCAGAAAGTTGAGGGATCGCTGGATTTGAAGAGGGTAATTGAAGGCGGAGCCTTGGGTAAGGGCGATAGCGAACCCAGCGGCGGCGGCTAGGGGAAGAAGCAGGAAAGCCCTTAAGCGCAGCATCGCAAAGAGGCCTGCCATAAGGGAAACGCCATACCGAAAAATTGTATTACGAAATCCGCTGATGGCGCAGAGGAGGCCCCCGAGCAGAATAGTGGGGAGGACCCAGAGACGGTTAGGATGAAGCCAAGTGCGGGCGGGAAAGTAGCAGAGGGAAGCGAGGCCAAGGGCGCTACCTAGTTTGGCCAATGTCCCGAACCGCGTAATCCCTTTCTCACCCACAAAGTTACCCTTCAGCGAATCGCCGTATTCACTTAAATTGACACCACTATATACTCGGAAGACAAAAGGGGCGGAGGCAGGGATGTAGGTGGTAAGCAGATCGGGCACGATATCAACAAACGTTCCCAAGAAGTAGACCAGGGGCACTTTTTGCAAATCTTGAATTCGAATGCCAGGAAAGCTGGCAAGCAGGGGGATGGAGAGAGCGGCGATAAAAACCTTAAAGTATTTTCTACCACCCCAACCGGTGCCTCCAAGGAGTTTGATGCCGATGTCGCCTGAGGAGATCCAGTGGTAAAATACCACTGCCATAACGCCAGCAAGGGGCACCCAAAGGAGGGCGGGCCCTATTTTCCAAGGAACATTAAGTCCAAAGATCATTCTGAAAATGATATAGATGAAAACGACCATAATGGTGAGTTCCTGAATCGAGAAGTTGAGGGGGAGAAAGTTTAAGTCGCCCTCGATCGGCAAGCAGAGGGGAATAATCATCCAGCATCGGTCCCCTAACCCGTAAACAAAAAGGAGCAGGAGGCCCACACCAAAAAGGGATAGGAGTGGGGTGGTATTACCAGAGAGGGTTTGGCTGGTGAGCCAAGGGGCGGCAACAAAGAACCCAAGGGTGATGAGTGCAAGCATGACCTTTTGAGCGGTGAGGTTTTGCACGAACCATAGTGTAAGGTCGAAAAGGGACAGGTGAAAAGGGAGAGTTTCGTGTGGGAGCGTGCGAATGTGGCCCTACTTCGTCCCGCGGCTGCGGGACTACGAAGGGTGCCCGAGGCGGGCGATTTTGGATTGGGAAAAGCAAGTAGGGGGAGGGTAAGATGAGTTTGTGAAAGTGCTTTTTGACCATCCGAATCCATTTCTTTTAGCGCATGGGGGGTTCCAGACGCAAATTGAGCAAACAAAGAAAGCGCTGGAGGCGTCTGGGGTGGAAGTGGAGTGGCTTCGCTGGTGGGACAATGAACAAAAAGGGAACTTGATCCACTACTTTGGAAGAGCACACCCAAGCTATATCAAGCAGGCGCAAGGGAAGGGTATGAAGGTGGTGATGAGCGAACTCCTTACGGGATTAGGCTCCCGTAAAACGAGTGCTCGAACGGCACAAAAAATGATCATGAATCTCGCACGAGGCCTTTTGCCGAAGGAGTTTACTGCGCGATTATGCTGGGACTCATATCAGTTGGTAGATGCTAGCATTGCGCTGACGAGCTGGGAAAAAAAGCTGATGGTAGAGATGTTTTCGGCAAAACCAGAGAAGGTGCATGTGGTGCCGAACGGAGTAGAGGAGATATTTTTTTGCAAATCAGAATCTAAAAGCGAGAAATCAAAGTATCTGGTTTGCACGGCAACGATCACAGAACGGAAGAGAGTGTTGCAGTTGGCGAAGGCCGCGATAATAGCGCAAGTTCCTGTTTGGATTATTGGGGAGCCGTACAGCAAAGAGGATCTATACTATAAAAAGTTTATCTCAGCGGTCGAAAGGTCAAAAGGAGTGGTGGAGTATGAGGGGGGAATATCGGACAGAGGTAAAATGGCGACAATTTATAAGGGCGCATCTGGTTTTGTTTTGTTTAGCTCGATGGAAAGCCTGAGCTTGTCAGCACTTGAGGCGGCAGCGGGTAACTGCCCGCTCCTATTAGCGGATCTACCTTGGGCTAGATCAACTTTTGGTGATGGAGTAACGTATTGCCGCTTGGGATCAGCGGAGCAGGAATCTAGAGCTCTAAAAAACTTTTATAAAAGTATTGATAAGGCACCCCGAGCGCCCCTGCCATGCCGATGGAGTGAGGTTGGCGCCCTGTTAAAGCAAATTTACGAGAGCTTACTGGTAGATAAAACTTCCCGATAAATTTCTACGTGTCTTGCCGCGATGACATTGGGGTGGTAACGGGCAAGGGCCTGCTTGCGGCCACCTTCTGCAAGGCGAACAGCCAGAGCCTTGTCGGTTAAGATCTTTTCTAAAGCGATAGGCATGGTAAGGGGCAAGTCCGGGTTGGTGAGGAGACCCGTGACACCATTCTCAACAAGGTCAGGCACCCCGCCGACGTTTGATGCGATCACGGGGACTCCACTCGCCTGTGCTTCCAGAACCACCATCGGGCAGTTATCTTCGCGTGTAGGCAGGAAAAGTGCGGTTGCTCGGGCAAACTCATCCCGCAGGTTTTCTCGGCCGATCATTCCCCCCCAGGAGCACCAAGGCCGAGCTTCGATAAGAGAGCGGAACTCTTTGCCATAAGGATCTTTTCCGCATCTGCCATAAAACCTGACTGAAAATTTAAGCTTACGGGCGAGGGGATCAAGAGCCTGAATCAAGGTGTTTTGATTTTTTCGGCTATCTACATTAGCAACTACGAGAACCAAGGGGGGCGCAGAGGGGTCGATAGCGGTGGTTCTAGGTTCGAAAAAAAGGTTCTCTGTCGCATTGGGTAGCAGCCACGTTTTTTTTGCAAGATCAGAGACCTGCTGCTGGGTATATTTTGAAATACACACTACTCCAGCGAAGCGCGGCAGGCAAAAAGCTTCCAACTGTGACTGAATCCCCCAAAAAGATAATGGAGAATGACGGTGAAGTTTTGTAATTGCACGGATGTTACCGTGAATCGTTAAAACTTTTGGGATATTCTGAAAAACAGCTGAAATTGCGCAGTCCCGCTCAGTGCCTTGGGCATGAACGATATCGGGTCGGATTTCCAGAAGCTTTTTGCGAACGGCGAGAAGACAGCCTGCATAACCTGTACGTAGCCAACCGATTTTCGGAACATGAAGAGAGTGGAACCAGATATTGTTGGCAAGCTTTGCTGGCGAGGACATGGGTTGTTGAGTGCAGGAGAGAATATGAACTTCCAAGTTAGGCAAAGTCGCGAAGCCTTGAAAAAGCGCGCTAGGGGCAGTACCAAAAAAAGGCTCTGGGTCGGCATAATTTCCGAAATGTTCCCTAGAATCCGTGGTTAAAATTGCAACCCTCATGTGTTCTTCTGGAAAACGCGGTTGTGACCAACTTGAAGTAGCTCCTGAAATCCAAGCGCTGAGATTTCTCCCGCAAGCTTTGATGGCCCGAAGTGGCCAGCGGTAGAAAAAAGTGGAGCCTTGTATCGCGTGAAAAGACCTGAATCGTCTAGTACAATTAAACCGCGAGGAGCAAGGTTCTGATTGCAGTTCGCGAAATCACTTTTTGCCACCTCATAATCATGGTTGCCATCGATATAGACCATGTCCCATTTGTGTTGTGCTACTTGTTTCCAGACGTGAGGTTCAGTGGATAAGCCGCGAACTAAATGGGGCGCTGGCAATTGAAAAAAAGCAAAGTTTTTGAGCGTATCTTCGTAATAATTAATTTGATTGGAATATTTACTGACTGCGTCGGCGGCACTTGTGAAGGGGGAGATTCCACAAACGCGGCTTGGAAAGCACAATTCTTTAGAACAAAGGGAGGCTAAAGAAAGTGTCTGACCGCGATAGACCCCAATTTCCAAGAATGAGTTTGGCTTGAAAATTGAAAAAAGCGCAACCCACATTACATGAAATGCAGCTTCACCGAAGCCTCGGCTTTCTTGGGAAAAGTAGTGGCGGTGATCGACAAGGTACCTGGGCGCAGCTTGGTAAAAGTAGCGGACGCAATTTCTGTAGTACTTTGTTGGCTCTCGAAGGCTATCAGGCCAGCTAATTGCGCTATTCGGAATAAAGGTTGGGTCATACGGATGACGCAGAATCTGCGCGAGAGATGCTCGACCAAGCATTAGCCGAGCCCTGCCTTTTATAAAGTTGATAATATTCAATTTGAATAATGTAAGAACCAATGCCTAAATATTCAATATATCTCAATCAAACCCTAAGAGGCAAACCACTCTCAAGCCCTTACGATTTTATCCTGCCATTTCTTGGAAATTATGGTCAGACCAAGGCGGCAATACGCATTCTTTTATAATATTATCTTTTACGAGCTACAATGACCAAATCTAGCAACTTAAGGATGCCGTCGTTTTTCACTTGGGCTTCTTTTGGAAGTCGAGGACGAATCCCGCGAAGATAGTTTGGGTCTGCCACTCTCAGAGGAACAATTTCAAGGATCTCAAATCCGTTCTTTCGCATGAGATCTAAAAAGAGGTCAGCAAAGTTTCCCACGGCGCGGCGGTAGCGGGGAAACATTAAGCGGTAAAGCCAACGGGGGTAGGTTTGAAAATCGAGAGGGGGCATGGGATCCTCGAAAAACTCATGGCCTGAAAGGTCAAACTTATGGAGGGATAGGCCTCCTGGCTTAAGGCTTCGTTGGCAGCAAGAAAAAAAGGCGTCCAGATCTTCAACATGCTCGAGAACGTCGAATGAGTAGACAAGGTCCACTGGCTGGGGGAGAGATAAATTTTCTAGAAGCCCCACATGAAGGGTAGCTAGAGCCGGGTTGAGTCTAGGCGGATCGTCGGAAGAAAGAATAGAAGCACGGTTAGGCAGATCAGGGCTGATAGTACGGCTCAGTGCCTGACGGTGTAGGGGCGTGAGAGGCATGGCCTGATGTTCGACTAGGTGGACGTGCTGGGCCCCCAACCCTAACATCATGTCCGCGGCAGCAAGGCAATCCCCACAACCAATTTCGGCCGCCACAAATTTTTTAGGTAACCTACTGGCAAGGTGGGGCAGTAAGGTGCGACAAATTCTACGATACCTTTCCACCGCCTGATCGAGCCCACCGTGGAGAACAGGGGCACGGGGGCGGTCGGGAATACCAAGCCATCGTTTTAATCGCCAGCGCTGCCCGTAATAGATAGCGCGAGCAACGGCCCGTGGGTGTAAAAGACCAAATTTCATGATGCTACGTCGACAATGTCACGAACGAGATCACAATACCTCTTAGCATATTGCTTACGTGAAAAATGGTTTTCCGCAGCGGTACGGCCCTCGAGCCCTAAGCGCTTTTTTTGGTCTGGCTGCGAAGCCATTAATTGCATCACTTTAGCCATCTGTTTTTCAGAACGAACACAAATACCACCAGGCAGGTACTGAATGCATCCCGCTCTACGAGCAACCCAAGGTTTTTGATAAGCCATGGCTTCCAAAAGAACAAATGGCAAGGCCTCTTGATTTGCGGATAGGACTACCACATCACAATCAGAAAGTGCATCTAATGTTTCCGAGCGTGAAATCTTCTCCAACCAGTGAACGGTGCCAGGGGGCGAGGAGGCAGCAATCTTTGCGTCCTGCTGCTGGAAAAAATTGGAGGAGTCATTGAGCTCACTTCCGATAAATACAAGATGAGAGTTGGGAATCGCAGCATGACGAAACCCGCGAACGGCGTAGCCTTGATCCTTGCGGGCGCAGTAGTTCGCTACGCAAAGAAAAAAAATGTCCTTCGATGGGATGCCGTGTTTACGCCTGAACGTACTAAGAAAAGGCTGGTTATCAGGTAGATCTACCCCATTGGGAATGATTGTAATTCCCGGGTGGCGAGCTCTTTTGGCTAGCCAGTGATCATAGAAAGCCAGCAAATCGGGATGAGGACTTAGAAAAACAAATCGATCAATCTTGCGGATCCAAGTAAGCATAACGAGACTGCGCCAGGCTGCGTCAGCCCAAACGGCCAGACCGTAAGGAAACCTTGAAACGGGAATCCACTGCAATGCTCCATAATTGTGTCCAGCGACTATTTTTTTGGCACTGATAAGATCAAGCAACGGAACGGCACAATATAGTGGCCAGGAGTAGCTCTCAAAAAGAATAACATCCCAATCACCAGCAAGGAGAAACTCCTTGTAATCACTGGTCTGCCCGCCAAAGGGGTAGCGGAAGTAGGGAGAACCATGAATCGCGAACTCGTAAATGTGAGCACCATTCCAAATGATAGAAGACCGAGCCGGATTTGTAGGTTCTGTCGCGATCTCAACTTTCCAACCTTGGCTTAAAAAGGCAGTAGCAGTCGCTGCGGCCGCTTCGGCAACCCCATCTCTGTTTGGGGGGAAAGTGGGCGTGGCAATGAGAATCTTCACATTAAAATACCATCTTAAATACAAAAGACGGATTCTTAGGTTCTGTCATCTATCACCTAATTAACCCTCGAATTAAAAACCTTTTACAAGAAAAGCAATAGCTGTGCCGCAAACCACCGTTGGCAGTGGGGTTAAGGAACGAAGATAACGGACTACTTCAGGATGACTGGGGGTGCAGTCGTGCCAAGCAATGATCCCGCCGGGGCGTAGCATTTCCAGCCCTTTCATTGTGTCATTTTTCACATACTCGTAACTATGGGCTCCATCGACAAAGATCAGATCCATAGACTCCCGATGGGGTGTGGTATCAAATTTGGCAGAATCTGCGCGTAGGAAAGTCACCTTGCCCCCAAGGTCGCGAGGAATAAGGACTCCTTTTCCCTTTTCTGCAGCGATCTGTTGTTCTGCGACTTTGGGAATAGCCAGGGAGTAGGCAGGGTGGTCTTCTGGGAGATCCAGAGATAAAACCATACCATCTTGAGGCAGGTTAAGCGCGAGTTGCGTGGTTGAGACCCCTTTATATGTGCCGAATTCAAAAATACGCTTGGCGTTAATTTTGTGAATTAAAGCGGTGAGGGCTGCGGCCTCAACGAGAGAGATGGAGGCACCAATCCTGGGGAATGTTTGGAAGGATAATCTGATAGATCCACCAGCAATCTCTGCGAGGTCCATATGGGGGAAAGAGCGGGTATCGGCAATGGGATTTTCAATGTCTTTGGCAACAGAATTTGCCACCCCGAAAACATGGCTTAGATCTCTTGGGTTTCTTAAAGTAATCCAACCTAAGGACCTTAGAAAGGATAGGATTTTGAGCATATTTTCGTCTTAAAAGCTGAGCGGTTTTTTGAAAAAGGCATTTAAGCCAACAAAGAATTTTGTTTTAAACTCTGCCCGAAGGGAAGCAGTAAAGATAAATAACCAACTTAGAAGAGCGGCCAGAGCGACCAGCAAAGCTAACCTGAAACTACTAGCGAACAGGTGGTTAGGTAGCTGGACGGTGAAAAAAGAGAGGAGAGCAATGAAAAGAGTAATAGCCACCGAGACAAGACCAGACCGAACGATCGGTTGGAGATTGCTGAGAATTCGTCCGCATGCCCTAAGGGACAATATGCAGGTAACCGCAAAATGGGCGACAAGGGAGGCAGACAGGAGGCCTCCGATGCCAAAGTAAGAGGCGGCTGGAAGGGCAAGGGCGATGAAAAGAGCGCCCTCGGCGAAGTAAATATGACGGATGGGGCGTATATTGCCGGCTATACCGAAAAGTGAGATTAGGCATCGACTGAAGGAGGTGATGAGTAGAAGAGCGGCAAGTATACAGTCAAAAAGTGGGCTCCATTCGACAATGCCCGAAGTCCAAAAGAAGATAAAGGGGGTGTTTCCCGCCATGAGGGCGCAAGCACCGATCGTGGCCAAGAGTGTGGTAAGAGAAACCACGTTGGTAAATCGCATAAGCAATTTTGCACTTTCTCCACGAACAAACATTTCGGTTAGGCCAGGGGCAGAGCTTTCAATAACTCTACCTGTGAACTGTTGTGCCATAGTCAAAAGTTTTGTTCCAACCGCAAAGGTGGAAGCAGTACTTAAGCCCGCTACGCGGCTGAGGATCATAATCTGGCTGGCGTTGACCATTTGGGAGCCCAAGTTCATCCACAAGACGTCCTGCCCGAAAAGAAAGATTTGGTGGAGGTAGGCCCAGTTTGGGCGTCCCCAGAAACCAGCGGATGGGTAGTAGCGGTTGCGACGGCAGAACCAGAAGGTAACAAGAGGTGAAAGAATTACGCCTGGGGCGCCAGCAAAGGCCAAGCTGTAGATTCCCCAGCCCTGTTGGAACCCAAACCATAAGGCGGTCAAGCTGAGCATAAGGCTTAGGGAGCCAAGCCCGTAGGATACATCCACCCTTTGGAAAGCCCACAACGGAGCCCCCAGACTACGGAAAACAACGGAAAGACCCGCAATAGAAGTGATGATCAGGAGGCAATTGGTAAAATCAGTAGAAAGGTGGGGTGGGATTGAAAAGAGGGAAGGAGCGAAAAAAGAAAAAACGGCACCGACAACGGCAATAAGGAATCCTTGGGAGGCAAAGACGATGGCGCCCGTAAGGAGAAGGCTGCCATAGCTGCCGCCATTTACTTCATCTTTTCGATCTGCAATGAATCGGCTTACGGCGGACGAGACGCCGAGGTCGAGTAGCATAAGGTATCCCACAATTTGCTGGGCCAAGGCCCAAAGGCCGAACTGCTCTTTGCCAAGATAGTGGAGCGCAAGGGGGATCGAAGCGGCGGTGTAAGCGATGTTGACGGCGATCGCCAGATAGCCAGCGCCTAGCCCTCGAATGAAATTGTGGGTCCGGCTAGCCATAAGTTGACTAATAGCAGTAGCCCCTATGTGACGAAGATATTAAAAAATTGCAAATAAAGGAGGCAGTAAACCGCATGACATGTGGGGAGGTGCTAATATTTATAAGAATGAGAAAAACAAGGAGTCTGCGAGGTCAGCGAGTTAGAAATTAAAGTCCAAAACCAGAATTAGCAGATTTTTAGGCGGCGAGCGGCACTGCTGATACGGCAGAAACAAAGAATTTGTTCATAGATTCTAGAAACTGCGCCTCACTATAAGACGAACGGATTCGTGTTGATGCCGCATCTCCCTTAAGTCTTAAAAGAGCTCGATCTTTATCTAGGAGGCACAAAATACGAGCAATTTCGATGGCCATATTTGTTGGGTCAATAACTGCAACCTTATAGCCGCACACAGGGGTGACGAACTCCGCTGGGCCACACCAGTCAGCTACAATGGGAACGCAACCCGCTAGCATGGCCTCCATAATGGAGAGGCCGGCCCCATCCCGAAGTGAGGGTAAGAGAACAATATCAAAAGTAGCCAGAGCGGCCGCAAAATCAGCTGCTTCAAACCGCTCTCCTAAGATTACCTGATCGGTAAGTTGTAATCTTTTGGAAAGTCGCTGCAAGTGTACAAGCTCGGGGCCACGACTGGTCACTTGATATTCGACCCGCACCCCAGCTTTCTTGGCAAGAAAGATAGCCTGGAGGGCGATAGCGACTCCCTTGCGGCCTTCGAGATTCCCTGCAGCAAATGCTCGAAGTGGTCGAAGGGTAGAAGTGGTGAAGCGAGTTGTGTGGAGCGCGTTCATTCGGGTCTCGGGAAAGAAAAAGTTATGGCAGAGAGGAACGCCACTTTTCGAGCCACGCAAGTTCTGGATAAAGGATTGCGCCTGCTGGTGCGGGACGGGAATACAAAATGCGCTTTGGGCGCAGGCGCGAACGGCGGGACTTAAGCGGGCAAGAAAGGATTGAAAAGAGCGAATGATTTCGAAACAGCGGGACGACAAACTTAAGGTGTTTAGGTAGGAGGCCGGGAAAATCTCTGTTCCACTAAGAGGGCCCCAAATAAAGGGGATGCCCAGCTTCCAAAGTGGGGAGGCGACGCGCCAAGTGGTGTAGGTGATGTGCTGGACAAGATCGAAGCCCTCCTCCGCATGCCAAGATTTGGCTGAAGCAAGGAGTCGTTGGGTAAAAATAAAAAATCTAACCCAGCTTTGAAAACGGGCGAGAAGTCGGTTGGGGTGGTAGGGCTTGGGGTAGCCCAAGAACCGAAATTTTAAAGTAGGCGGAATCATGCCCTTCTCTTGGGCCTGCTGAAGGCTAGGCATACTGTCGCCACCAGTGATGACAAAGCAGTCATGTTCCTTGGCGAGTGCTGAAACAACATACCAACCGTAAATTCCCTCTGACCCCCCGTAGGGGTCACAAGCGATAGCTGAAATGAGAATCTTCAATTTAAGATATTAGAGGTGCTTTAGCATAAAAATACAATAAGTTGTAGTCATGGATCGGAAGCTTGTTTGGTTTCTTGCGAAAAAACCCGCCGCATGGGCTTCCTGCATAAAAGTCGCTGGTGCGATGCTTATGAAAAGAAGTGAAGTCACCGTAAATCGCGAAGGCATTCGATTGACTGTCCGAATTGGGAATGGCCGTGGACTGTTTTGCGCCCTTGCCGGAACGGAATACGAAGCCGAGATGCGGTGGTTTTTGGCCAAGATGAAAGAAGGCGACCTGTTTGTCGACGTCGGTGCAAATATTGGTGTTTATACATTACATGCCTCGCGTCGAGTTGGGGCAAAAGGAAAGGTTTTCGCTTTCGAGCCAACTCCCGAAACATTTTCTGACCTGCAGCAGAATGTTCAATCCAACCGATGTTTAAATGTAAAGTGTGAAAAGATCGCGCTTGCTAACCAGATTGGAGAAGGGCGCCTTATTGAATGTGGACGAGCCGCGAGTAACCGAATCTCGCTACTAACGACTACAGAAAAAAGCACAACGATCCAAGTCGGAACGCTAGATGACTATTGCCAAACGAACAGGATTCGAAAAATCGATTTTGTTAAAGTGGATATAGAAGGCGGTGAGGAAGATTTTTTCAGTGGTGGAATTCAAACTCTAAAAAAAGATAAGCCCATCATTCTATTCGAGAGCGCGCATACCGGCCCAGCTTACTTGGAGAGAGAGATTTTACGAGGGCTGGGTTACAACCTCTATATATTTAATAGAGAAGTTCTAGAAGTGGCGGGAAATGACGCATCTACTTCGGGCAACATTGTGGCCATTCCTAACGATTTATAACGCCTACCACGGGCTAATTTAAAATATCCTATTACTTGTGAATTTCTACCCCAATGGGATAGAAAACATGCTCTTTCCAGCTTCTACCGACTCAACAACATCGTGGCGATCTTTGTGGGTGATGAGAGGTGGGCAGCTTCTATCAGGGATGTGGTGTCAGTGGGGGATGCAGAGGCCGCCTGTAGTTTTTGCGTAAGAAAGCTCAAAGGAGACCTCCGAAAAGAATCTTTTACGGAGATCGTGCTATTCCCAAGGACCGGGATATCTGAGGGGCCGACAACGGCACAACCGCAAGAGAGAGCCTCGACCCCTGACATAAGAAAACTTTCGTATCGGGACGAAAATAAAAAGATTTTAGATTCCTGCATGTGGCGAGCGAGCTGGTTGGGGGCAGTCGAAGATAAAAAGGTGATTCGGGGATGGGGAGATTTAGGGGGAAGCCCAGAGCCGATCACGAGGGAGATCCAGTCGGGATTCTGATCAAGAAATTTGCGGAGGGTTTTGAGAAGAAGGGGGAGGTTCTTCTGATACGAGTCCCAGCGGCCGACGGAGATGATCTGGTTCTTTTTGGGGATGGCAGGGTCGAACTTAAAGATATCGGTCTGAATGGGGTGAGGAACACAGTGGATTTTGGAGGGATCGACTCCCAGGCGGGTGGCTAAGGATTTCCAAAGGACGGTGGAAGTGGGAGTTTCGACAAGAATGGAGGGCAGGAGTTCCAGAGTTTTCTTTAAACGGAATTCGATCCAGGGGGTGGCGAGGATGGAGGCGAGGGAGTAGAAAATTGAGACAGGGATGGAGAGTGGTGATGGCCAGCGGTAGGTGCGATCGCGGAAGTAGTCGAAGCGACGTTTTGCGTAGGGGAGGAGTCCACAAGAAGCGGTGCGCATGCCGTCGCTATCGGCTCGTTCGGCAACTTGGGGTGTGGCAGAGAGTGCAGCACGACGGATCGGGTCGTACTTGGGTCGAGTCCAGAGACCGAGGACAACGAGATCGGGCTTTTGGGATTGCCACCAGAGTGGGTTTCGAACGTCGAGGGGGGAAGGCCAGAGAACGGGATCATTTTGAATGTTTAATTTTGGATTCTTGATTTTTGATGACGAATCACCCGCGGGGTGGACAACAAGGTAGGCATTGTGGCCGAGGGCACGGAAGGCTTTTGTCAAAAGGCCGAGGTCGCGGTGCCAGAAAAGCTGGTCAGGGCGAATGGCGAGGTCTGTGTAGAGAAGAATTTTCAAGGGATCAGCGAGGAAGAAATAGAACCCACGCTTCCCCGCCCACAGAAGCTTTCTGGGTAATCGATTGAGAGCCTATCTCTTTCCAGTGAATTTGCCATTCGGGATTGGCTTTTAAGAGCTCTGCGTTCGGGCGGCTTGCTAACCAGGCGTCGGCACGTGAAAGACCGCTCACTGTTATATCCTTTTCACGCATGCTAACGATTTTGCGCTGGTCATAAGGTTTCCATAAAGGGGCTTCCAGATCATCTCCGTGGCTAAAAAATCCGAGGGTTTTGATGTCGGGTGGAACGATGGTTAGGATCGGATCCCAGCATGTGCCCCGCTGCATGTAGGTTTGATATACTTGGCGGACTCGGGCGAATTGGGGGCTGTCACCCATAAAGGTTAAAAGTTTCTGGACTGGGAAAAGGGGGCGGGCGGGGCTTAAAATCAAGGGGACGATGACCCAGGAGGCGAAAAATAAGAAGGCCCACCGTATTTTTGGAATTGGCTGTTTGGGCGATCGATAAAATCCCAAGGGCAGAAGGAGAAGAAAAGGATAGTAAGGCAAGAGCAAGCGCGCCGTAGATTCGCTACCCATCTTGGCCATATAAAAAAGCAGGGAGCCAAGGCCCGCCACGCCTAGAAAGAACCACGGCTGTCCTCGCAGGCTGGGCAGGGGGATATCGGATCGCCGCCCCTTAAAAATCCAAAGAACGAAACAGGCTATAACCCCAAGGCCAAGCCCCGCAGTCTCCTCCATCGGAATCTCCCCAATTTTTAATTCAAAACGAGGGAATCGCTCCATAAGCCAGACTTTGAATTGGGAAGGTAAAAGATGGATCACAAAATCGTTCACGTGTGAAGCGGCGGGAAGTACAGGAGGTTGTACGGCTGAATAGGCAAATATGAGAGAGTTCCCGGCAAAACCAGCACATGGGTTGGACAGATTCATTTTGCCCTGATTGGTGGGGTCACCGCTCCAACTCCCTGAGTACTTGTGGTTAAGCACTGCGGTCGGGACAAAAGAGATCATCAAAGCTATGGCTATCCAGGGGAGCAGTTTGGGGATATGCGATATCCATACTCGATAACGCAAAAGCATGGCGACTAACCAAGGTAGAGCTAATGGCAGGTTGCTGCCCTTTGTTCCCGTGAGAAGGGCTACAGCTAGAATCGCCCAACCAAAATCAGAAAACTTCTCCTTCTTATTTGCTGAGAGAACAAAGCATACTGAAGCCAAGGAATAGACTGTGGCAAAAGCATCATTCCCTATGCTCCCGGACTGAAGGACATATCCATAACCAAGGGGAAGAAGCCACATCCACCACCAGCAGGAATTGGCAGGGATTCCAGAAAGCCGAAAGGTGCGAAAAATAAGGCTGGGCATCAAAAGAAAAGAAATCCAGTTGATGATAAAAAACAGGCGATCCGTTTTAAAAAAAACAAGTAGGGGCACCATCAGCCATTCGAAACCGGGAGCAGAATAATTTTGCCGGGTGTTCGGGGTGTCGATCCAGCGCCAATGACCTGCATCCAGCCAGTGAAGAATTCTAGGCAAGCGATATGATAGAGCATCGTAGTTTGACGGCGCGTAAAGGATCCCTCCCGCCAGAGTTAGAAAAGCTACAAAAATAAACAGCAGTGGGAGCCAAGACGAGGGGTTGAGGGGGTTCTTTCGCAGGCGTTTCAAGTAACAAATGGGATAAAAAAAAGTCTTTGAGCTTAGAGATTTTGTTTTTCCGCATAAAAGGGCCAGGGCGAACGCCAAAAAGACGAGACTCCATATATAACTTGTCTGGTTGGAGTGGCCACTTAAAGAGAGCGACCAGCCGAGAAAAGACGCCCAAGTTGAGACAAGGATCCATCCTTTAACAAAAAAAAGGGGCATGGAGGGGCCTTACTGCAAATTATATTTCAAAATACATCGAAGAGCGCTGAGGCCGTCCTTCCAGCCAATCTTTTTGCCTTCGGCATAGGTTCGGCCGTAATAGGAAATACCTACCTCGAATATCCGCACTCCAAGCCTAGCGACTTTAGCCGTAATTTCCGGTTCGAAGCCAAAGCGGTTTTCTTTGATTTGAATCGATTGAATAATTTCCCGCCGGAAGGCCTTATAGCAAGTTTCCATATCGGTGAGATTGAGGTTGGTGAACATATTGGAGAGAAGAGTTAGGGCGGTATTGCCAACACTGTGCCAAAAGTAGAGGACGCGGTGGGCCTGACTGCCCATGAATCGGGAACCAAAAACCACGTCTGCCCGATTTTCTACCAGGGGTTGAAGGAGAATAGGATATTCGGAGGGGTCGTACTCTAAGTCGGCATCTTGGATAATCAGTAAGGGCGCGGTGGCGAGCGAGATTCCAGTACGTAGGGCTGCGCCCTTTCCTTCATTGTGGGAGTGTCGTGTTGCTCGAATTTTGGAGTTCGAAGATGCAAGGGCTTGGAGGAGCTCCCACGTTCCGTCTGAGGAACAGTCGTCCACAACAATCACTTCCATGACGCTAGGCTGGGCCAATACCCTTTCTAAGACAGATGCGATTGTCTTGGCCTCGTTGTATGCAGGGACAACCACCGACAAAACTGAATTCATAGCATGGAGTTTGAGCCTGACTCGCACGTGAGGGAAGGGGATTTTTGGCCCTACTACGCTCCTAACCCGCTTCGCGCAGGAGCTACGAAGGGCGCGGACGCGGATTTTGCCCCGCGGTTGCGGGACTTCGCAGGACATGTCGAAGGACTGTCGGCTTTTGGAGGAGAGAATTTGGATGAGCAATTGGGAATTGCGTAAAATACGGCCCCAAAATTCACAGCCATAAAAACACCTTCCATAGGAAGGTTGATCTGCTTATCGACTCGGCGCATGAGGCCCACACGAGCTAAACAGATTTAGAAAAAGCAGGATTCATAGTATTTTGGCAGCTGTATGAAGGAGGATTCTGAGCGACAAACAACCCCCTATTGCTAAACTCTTACTTACAGAATTGCATGAGCACTACCTGCCTGATTTCTATATGAGTTTTTCACGGTTCGGGCACCTCCGCGTGGCAGCTTGCGTCCCCGATCTGGATGTGGCAGCTGTCGGTCGCAATCTAAGCCACACTAAGATTGCACTCACAGAAGCGGCGAAGGCAGGAGTCCAAATCGCTGTGTTTCCTGAACTTGGGCTAACTGCGTATAGTTGCGGAGATCTTTTCTATCAGGAGACCCTTCTCAACGAGGCATGGGGGGCACTTGGCGCTCTATCTAAAGAGTGTCTTCGGCATGGGATTGCGGCGGTTGTGGGATTGCCGGTGAGGCATGAAGGGCGCATTTTCAACGTGGCTGCGGTGATCGATGCCAAGGGAAGAGTCGCCGGCCTGGTGCCTAAAACCCACCTGCCCAACACAGGTGAATTCTACGAAGCCCGCTGGTTTGAATCAGGCAGGAACGTACAGCCCGGGGCAGAGATTGTAAGAGATGGGCAACGCATTCCATTTGGCACGGATATTCTTTTTAAAACTGAGGGTTGGGAAAGCTGTGTTTTGGGTGTGGAGTTGTGCGAAGACCTGTGGGCGGTAGTTCCGCCGAGCTGTCAGCAGTCACTGGCGGGAGCCAATGTTCTCCTCAATCTTTCCGCCAGCAATGAATTGCTAGGTAAGGCCACTTACCGAAGAGATTTGGTGCGTCAGCAATCGGCACGTTGCCTAGCCGCGTATGTCTACGTTTCGGCGGGCCCGGGTGAGTCTACAACAGATGTCGTCTATTCAGGTCACGCGATGATTGCGGAAAATGGAACCCTCTTAGCTGAGGGGGTGAGAATGACGCTGCAGAGTCAAGTAATTGTAGCGGATCTGGATGTAGAGCGTCTTGACCATGAGCGAACCCGCAACAGCAGCTTTCGAGGCGAGTCTTCAAGAAAAGACTTTCGAAAAGTTTCCATAGCTTTGAGTCCATGGCGACACGCGCCGGCCTTGCAGCGGATGGTGGATCCCCAGCCGTTTGTTCCATCCGATCCTCAACGCCGATCGGAGCACTGTGAGGAAATCTTTCAAATTCAGGCGACGGGCTTAGCCAAGAGGCTACGACACACCCAAAGCAAGGCGGTGGTTCTAGGCATTTCGGGGGGATTGGACTCTACACTTGCAGTTTTAGTAGCGATTCGGTCGTTTGCCATGCTGGGTCTGCCCGCCAAAGGGATTGTGGCGGTCAGCATGCCGGGGTTGGGAACTACGGAGAGAACACGGGATAACAGCCAGGAGCTGGCGCATCAGCTTGGCATTACTTTACGCACGATTCCAATCCATAAGGCCATCCAACAACATTTCTCTGACATCGGACATGCCGAGAGTCTCCACGATCTTACCTTTGAAAATTCTCAGGCAAGGGAACGGACCCAGATCCTGATGGATATTGCCAATCAGGTTGGAGGCTTCGTACTGGGCACGGGAGATCTTTCCGAACTGGCTCTCGGATGGTGCACTTATAATGGGGATCATATGTCGATGTACCATGTGAATGGGGGTGTGCCCAAAACATTGGTTCGGCACTTGGTGCAGTGGGCTGGGGATGTGGTTTTTGCTGGGCCAGTATCCACGATTTTGCGCGATATTTGTGCGACTCCGGTGAGTCCGGAGCTTTTGCCGCCAGGAAAGGATGGGGCTGTCCAAAAAACAGAGGACTCTGTTGGCCCCTATCTATTGCATGACTTTTTTCTTTTTCAGGCCGTGCGCAACGGCTTCTCTCCGGAAAAAACAGCCATGTTGGCCACAATTGCTTTTGCAGGGAAATATCAGGAGAAAGCCATTGCGCGCTGGCTGAAAGTATTTTACCGACGATTTTTTGCGCAGCAGTTTAAGCGCTCGGCAATGCCCGATGGTCCCAAAGTAGGATCGGTAGCTTTGTCGCCACGTGGCGACTGGAGAATGCCAAGCGATGCCCTACCTGAGGTTTGGTTAAGTTATTTCGAGAAAATCAACCAAGGGAAGCATGCCCAGTAGTGGGCAAATGTTTCCGGCTAGATGTTTTGCAAATCCTCGACCCAAAGAATGTAGCAATTGGAGTCGGGCTCGAGATAACCAACAGAAGCAAATGGTGAGAGAGAGACGTGTGTGCAGAAGGGAATTTTTGGCCCTACTACGCTTCTAGCCCGCTTCGCGGAGTAGCTACGAAGGGCTGCGAGAATGTGTCCCTAAGTAGGCCTGAACGGAGAAGCTTGAAAAAGTGTGCTGGCAAGGCAAGGATGCTGAATGACAAAAACGGCACATCCTAAAGCAAACATTCTTGTTGCTGGCGCTGGGGGGTTCATTGGGGGACACTTGGTGGCTTACTTGCGGAAGCAGGGGATCAAGAATATCCGAGCGGTGGACATCAAACCTTTTGGGGAGTGGTACCAGAAGTTTGAGGATGTGGACAATCTATCGTTAAACTTAGGGGAGCTACCAGCATGTCATCAGGCAGTGAAAGGAATGGAGTGGGTCTATAATTTGGCGGCAGATATGGGCGGCATGGGCTTTATCGAGTTGCACAAAGCGGAGTGTATGTTGACGGTGCTGATAAATACTCATCTGCTGATGGCCTCGCGTGATGCCAAGGTGAAGCGACTCTTTTATGCCTCGTCGGCCTGTGTTTATGCGGCAGATAAGCAGACGACGACGGAGAATCCTGGGTTGAAGGAGGCGGACGCGTATCCTGCCATGCCAGAGGACGGGTATGGATGGGAAAAGCTATTTAGTGAAAGGATGTGTCGTCATTTCCGGGAGGATTACAAGTTGGAGACGAGAGTGGTGCGCTATCACAATGTGTATGGACCGAACGGTACGTATGATGGGGGCAGAGAAAAGGCGCCGGCGGCGATTTGCAGAAAGGTGATTGAGGCGCAGAAAAATAAAAGTGGGGAAATTGAGATTTGGGGGGATGGAGAGCAGACGCGGAGCTTTATGTACATCGATGACTGCATCAAGGGCTCGACCGAAATTATGGAGAG
>Ga0114973_10000874_pt1 | contig 22693 bp, 30 predicted proteins | sample M_140807_MF_Meta_FD_87025 | JGI IMG/M metagenome (GOLD analysis project Ga0114973, IMG submission 87025) | Freshwater microbial communities from Lake Montjoie, Canada to study carbon cycling - M_140807_MF_MetaG | ecosystem: Environmental > Aquatic > Freshwater > Lake | place: Lake Montjoie...
ACCTGCTTATAACGCGTTCATGACGAAATACCCAGAGGTGGAAGAGCACGTTAACGCGCTCTTCATGGAAAACCGATCCATTGGTCGTCATGCCGGTGGTGTGCTGGTGGCAGATCCCAAGGCACTAGCTGAAGGCATGCCTATCATCGGTGTCCGTGGCGAGTTGCAGACACCCTGGACTGAGGGTATGAACTTCCGCAACCTGGAGGACAACGGCTTCCTCAAGTTCGACTTCCTCGGTCTGACTCTGCTCAAGGACGTAGAGAACTGCATCAAGCGGATCCTGATCAAGCAGGGTGTCAAGAACCCAACATTCAGCCAGATCAAGGATTTCTTCGATGAGCATCTCAACTGCCGTACGGTCAAGCAGGACGATCCAGCAGTCTGGAAACACGTCTACCATGACGGTCGATTCGTCGGTGTCTTCCAGTTCACAGCGGACGGTGCACGCAAGTTCTGCCTCGATGCGAAGCCTACAAACATCGGCGAGTTGGCAGCACTGACTGCAATCTACCGACCTGGACCGCTCAAGGCGAATGTCCACAAGCTGTATGTCCAGGCGAAGCGAGATGCCTCAAAGATCAAGTATGACCACCCGGTCATCCAGGATGTTCTAGGTCCGACGTTCGGTTACGTCGTCTTCCAGGAGCAGTTCATGATGCTGGCTCAAAAGCTGGCAGGATTCTCACCTGGTGAAGCTGACCAACTTCGCAAGACTCTTGTCAAGAAGTCTCTGGACACACTGGGCAAGAAATCTTCTGAGAAGGAGGCAGCAAGGAAGCAGTTCATCGAAGGCGCACAGAGGTTACACAATGTTCCTGAGAAGGTGACTGGCCCGCTTTGGGATACGATCGAGGCGTTCTCGGTGTATGGCTTCAACAAGTCACACTCCGTTTCCTACGCGATCGACTCATACTATGCAGGTTGGCTCCACACACATTATGAGAAGGAGTGGTTGGCAACAATCCTGCAGTCTGAGACGGGTAATCCCAAGGCATTGGCGAAAGCAATTTCAGAGATCAAGGCGATCGGCTACAAGATTTCGCAGGTTGACATTAACTACTCAGGAACGGAGTGGACATACTCTGAAGAGATTCAGGCATTCGTTCCTCCATTGACGTCTGTCAAGGGTCTAGGCAGTTCTGCTGTCGATGAAATCATGCAGCACAGACCTTACAAGTCTCTTGATCATCTGCTCTTTGACGAACAGGGTGAATGGAAGCACTCTAAGATGAACAAGGGGTGCCTGGAATCTCTTATTCTCATTGAAGGCTTTGGGTCGCTTGATGATCTCAAGAACGGTCGTATCAAGAATCATAAGCAACTTCACGAGGTCATCATTAATCATTACGATGAACTTCGCAAGGGGAGGACAGGTCTAGGTAAGATGGCTCTCAAAAAGTGGATCAAGGAGCATGGAAACACACGTGATGCAGTCGAAGAAATTCTTGCAGGAATCGAAGATGTTTCTGACTGGACTCGAGTTGAAAAGATCAAGAACGCATACGAGATCCTGTCAGATGTTGCCGAGGACCTGGTTTTCCCGCCGGAGATCATGAGAAAGATTGAGAAGTCCAACCTACCACCAATCTCCTCACTCAAGGGCGGCGCAAAGGGAATCGTATGGTTCTGTGCTCAAGACATCATCAAGAAACAGACTAAGAAGGGCAAGGAGTTCACACTAATCCACGCAATCGATAATACAAATAACATGGTCAAGATTAGAGTTTGGAGCCAGTTCAAGGAAGAACCACAACCATTTACCATGTGGCTGGCAGAAGTAGAAGTAGACCCAAGCTGGGGTGCATCTTCAGCATCATTCAAGATGAAAAGGATCGAGGTGTGATTTGAATTTCAATCTAAGGACTGTCCTCTTTGAAGGGCCTGACTGTGCTGGAAAGACATCTGCATATCGTGATGTCCATCGACACACAAAGTTCCGGTGGAATATCCACGATAGGAGTACGCTGTCAATGCTGTGTTACGCGATTCAATATAAGCGCGACACAGCTGTCTGGAGAAATCTTCTTCGTGAGGAGTTAAATGATCTTAACAACGTCATGGTTGTATTTCTTCCACCACTTCGCGTCATCCTCGAGAGGCTAAGGTCTCGTGGCGATGAGTACCAGACAGTTGACAGCATTGCGAATCTGTACCAGATATTTGAGGACGAGGCCGAGAAGATCAAGGACTATCCTAACGTGATCATCTATCGTGCAGTCACACGTGATTATTCGACTCTTGCAAAGATTATCATGGATTATGAGAATCAAACTTATGACAAGCTGGGTGACACGATTGAGAAGCACGTATATGCATCAGGCAAGAATGAACAGTATAACTTGAAATTCTCATGGTCTGATAGCGACTTCTCACACATCAACGAAACCTGTCTCGTCTTTGAAAAAGAAGTTGATTATTACAACGATACAAAGATGGCGTTCATCAAGAAGATCAGAAATGAGCTTGAAGGCCTTAATGAATACCGCAAGGTGCAATCTTCAGACTCGCGTAGATTTGTCCTCACGCAGGACACATGCATCTCATACGCACAGGCGCTTGTGCGAGATGATTGTCTTCACATGAACATCGTCTGTCGCTCGTCAGAAGTATCTGAGACTTTTAAGCACGACATGCATTTCCTAGGTGAATTAGGACGCGTAGCAAAGTCTGAGATTGGCGTGTTCATTGAGAACGTGCACTATACAGTTACACTAGGTTCAGCACATATCTTGAGGTGATGATGCGTTGTTTAGTTACCGGAGGCGCCGGTTTTATAGGTTCGAATCTAGTACACGAACTTGTCAGTCAAGGGAACACAGTTGACGTTGTTGACAATCTTACAAGCGGTAATCTTGACAATCTTGACGGGATTAATCGTCGTCATGTACTAGGAGAACTCTTACACTTGTATGAAGAGAGTTTCGAAGCAAATCGAGCAACAGGGCAGGTCCTGTTCGTAGAAGCAAATTTCCAAGATGCACCTATTCTTAAGCGCGTCCAGGAGAACAAGTACGATGTAGTCTTTCATCTGGCTGCAAATCCAAGAGTTGCATTCTCAGTTGAAAATCCGTGGGTAACTACTGAGGAGAATGTCTTGAATACGATTGCGCTTTGTGAAGCAATTATCCGTGGTAGCTCGAAGACACGCCTTGTGTTTTCTTCAACTTGCGCTGCATATGGAAATCCTCGTGCCCTGCCTGTCCATGAAAACGATGCCAAGAACCCAGAGTCGCCTTATGGCTGGCAAAAAGGTGCGGTCGAAGACTTTCTTAAGATGGCATCTAAGCTGTACGACCTTGACAGCATTTGCCTGCGGTACTTCAACGTCTACGGGCCCAGGCAGCTTGGCAATTCAGCATATTCGACAGCGATCTCATCCTGGTGTGACAAAGTTTCTACAGGCAACTCTTTAAGATTTGATGGTGACGGAACACAGACGCGTGATATGATCTATGTGATGGATGTAGTTAGAGCCAATATCACTGCTGCAGAATCTAAGATCAAGTTTCTGGCAGATGTTGTCAACATTGGAACAGGAAGAGAGACAAGCAACAACCAGATTCTGGACATCTTTAGGAAGTACTTTAAGGATGTTAAGATAACTTACGCACCAAAAAGACTCGGTGACGTTGATCATGTGTATGCCGACGTGCAACGAGCTAAAGACCTATTAGGATTTGAATCAAAGACAACGCTTGAGACAGGCCTCGCGGCAACATTCAAGTGGTGGAAACTTACAGGAGAGTGACATGCCAGCAAGACCTACATTCACAATTTTTTGCGGCCCAATGATGTCGTCAAAGACAACACGACTTCTTGCGGCAATTGACAGGTTTCGTTATCAAAACCTCAGAGTTATTGCATTCAAACCCAAGCTTGATCGTCGATACACACCAGAAGAGATCAGCACACACAGCGGCGGCAAGATGGATGCAACCCTAGTTAGTTCAGGTGACGAAATATTCAGGCATGCTGCGCTTCTCAATCCTGACGTTGTTGCGGTCGATGAAGCATTCATGATTGACGGATCTGCTGAGGCAGTCATTCAACTATTCCGTCAAGGTGTCACTGTTGTAGTTTCTTCAATCGAAATGTCTGCAACATGCAATATCTTTCCTGAGATGGAAAAAATGCTCCCTTGGGCAACAAGAATTGAAAAATGCTCTGCAGTTTGCTTAGTATGCGGTGAGGATGCCTATTACACACAGAAGAAAGTAGCTGATCTTGCAGAAATTGCTATTGGTGGTGCTGAGTTGTATGAACCTCGTTGCTGGCATCATCACAGTACCGTAAAAATCGAAGTGGAAAATATTTAGAGAGTATGATAATGGAACCCAGTTCCGTCAATCTTGTGATCTACCATGCAAGCTGTACTGACGGCTTTGGTGCCGCGTATTCTGCGTGGAAGTTACTTGGCGACCGTGCAGAATACCACGCAGCAAAGTATGGTGAGTCTCCTCCAGACGTGAAGGGCAAGAATGTCATAATTCTTGATTTTTCCTATGACAATGCGACAACAAAACGCATGATACAGGAATCAAGAAGTTTATTGGTCATGGACCATCACAAGTCAGCGATGGTCGAGCTTCACGACATTTCTTGCACACACTTCGACATGAACCACAGCGGAGCGATGCTCGCCTGGAAGTTCTTCCATCCAGGAAAGGAAGCACCGAGACTTATAAAGTTTATCGAAGACCGAGACCTCTGGAAGTGGGAGATCCCGTACTCTAAGGAGTTCTCAGCAGCGTTTGACATGGTGAAGTTCGACTTTGAGGAGTTTGACAAGTACCTAGACGATTCCGAAGTCGATAGCGCTCAGGAACGCGGAGCTTACATTCTGGCATACTCGAAGTCTGTAATATCTAAGATCTCTAAACATGCCGCACCCAGAAAGATGGGTGGTAAAGACGTCCTCGTTGTGAACTCGCCGCATTGGATGTCTGAAATTGGCAATGCTCTCTCTCCAAAATGTGACTTTGCACTTATTTGGTTCTACGATCATGAGACACATCAGGTGAAGGTGAGCCTTCGTGCCCATCACGATGACGCAGACGTTAGTGAAGTAGCAAAACGTTTTGGTGGCGGAGGGCATCGAAAAGCCGCAGGTTTCGTTCTTCCACCTAGTGTCAACATCGAGACAATCTTCGACAAGGAGTGATGATGCGCCCGTCTTGGGATGAAGTCTGGATGAATATCGCCAAAGAAGTATCCAGACGATCTGCAGATGATAAGTTTAAAGTTGGAACAATCATCGTGACTGGTGACAATACGCAGGTTCTGTCACTAGGTTACAATGGAGATCAAGCGGGCGGATCAAACTGTCGTGACTCAGATGACCCAGGCGAGTCAGGATTTATTCACGCTGAGGTGAACGCATTAATCAAGCTTGATTACAATAATCTTAAGCAACGAGTTATGTATGTAACTTTATCACCTTGCAAAATGTGTGCCAAGGCTATAGTCAATGCAGGAATCAGAGAAGTTGTCTATGGCGAAGACTATCGAGATCTTGGCGGAATTGATATCCTGTCTAGTGCAGGAATCAAAGTGAGGAAATATCTATAAATAAAGAGTGTCAAAATGGCAAAGAAATACACATCACAAGACATTAAGGCGCTGGTCGAAGAGGCTAAAAAGAAGGCCAAGAAGAAAGATGACAAAGGTGATAAACAGGGAAACTTCAGCACGACAAGCGATATCACTCCTTTCGTGGGGAAAAATACGGACAAGCCTGTCATCACGCCGGGCCTTAAACTAAAACATAGGCAGTCGGGCCTGACCTACACGGTACAGAATGTTGATTTCGTTGACAATGACGTAGTCATGACGGCTCAAAGTGGCGACGGTAATGAGGTCGTAATTCCGTCAAAGAAATTCAAATTTTATGAGAGGCTTTAATGCTAACTAACAAAGATGTCGCCGACATTCTTAAGAAATCTATGAAGCTTGATGAAAAGCAACCCATTAATGAATCACTGGTTGCACAGCTCAAGACATATGATTTGCCAACAGAGTTCCTTAGTAGTTCCAACAAGAAATCACACAAAGAGCTCTACGCAGGTTATGTGGAGAATTTTAACAAGATAAGTTCAAAACTCGATACTGCAGATCGAGCAGGTTCAAACTCAAATAGTTCTGAATTTAGGTCTTTAAAGATCGATGAGACCTATAATATGAATGCTTTGTATCTGCACGAGCTATACTTTGCTAACATTAGTGACCTCCAAAGCAACATAAGCATGGATTCACTTGCATATATGCGCCTATCTAGAGACTTCGGTGACTTTGATAAGTGGCAAGTTGACTTCCTTGCCTGCTGTGCTGCGTCAAGGTGCGGGTGGGCAATCACATACTACAACTTGTTTACACAGACTTACATGAATGCCGTTGTAGATCTTCACAGCATTGAAGTTCCCATCGGCTGCTTTCCTGTCGTCGTCATGGATGTCTGGCAACATGCATATTACAAGGACTACCTCAGAGACGTCAAGACATACTCGACAACAATGATGAAAGAGTTGAACTGGGGCGTGATTGAAGATAGGATCAAGAAGGCAGAAAAACTTGCGCAGGTGCTAAAATGAAAACTACACGTAGACGTCGCTTAAGAGAGGCAGCTGGCGAAGATTCTGCTCTCTATGGTATGGAGCGCATGTCAAAGAAGACAAAGCAGTCGCTGGACTCAGTTGATGATCAAATTGATAGCCAGATCTTAAAGTTTGAGACTGAATCTATCAAGAAGTCAAGCGAAGATGAAATTATTATGGAGTCTTTGCGTAACTTGTCACTTAGATTCCTCCTCGAGGCCGAGGGCGATGAACCTGCGGCAGCCGATGATGCTGCAGAAGACGAGCAACCTGCATCATCTCCAGAAGGAAGTGAAGTGCCTAAAGAGGCACCCGAGGCTGTTGACCCTAAGCCACCCCTTGATATCGATGCATTTAGCAAGAAGATTGCAAGACTTGTCATGAATCATCAGTATCTATTACGTGTGGAGCCCGTAATCGTCAATCGTGCATCTGAGTTCTTAAAGAAGCGCTATGGCGACAAGGGCCAAGATTACGTCGATAGAATGGTTGATATACTTGATACACAGTTCGACTTTAATCTCGAAGGCGAAGAGGATGTGATCGATGTACCAATTGCAGCAGGAGCAGGCGTCAAATCATCAGGTGCTTGATGTCTAAGCAAATACCTGTTAGTAAATTAATAAATTTCGCTGCAAAGAAATCAATTCACATCAACATGTCACGTGATGGGCATGCGGCGCTTAAGATCGCATGCTTCAAGCGAAGCTTATCAATCCAAGAAGTCCTCGAAGAGATCTCACAGATGATAGGCGCTGAAAATCCTGATGTCATTAACATACTTGACGATCTTGCGATGAAGAAGCGCAATAAGATAATCAAGCAGCTTTCATCGGCTGACGCTGACTCGATCTTTGACCTTATTGAGTCGGAGAATCCTCTATCAAAAGCGTGACATGAAATTCATTCTACTAAAGATCAGTGAATCATTGCAAAAACTTGTTGGTGTTGAAAAGCTCCAACAACAGATCGCCGATCTCCAGAATGCAAATGCCACACTAGAAGAACGTTTGAAAGAGCACGAAGCGGCAATTGCATACGTTTCAGTTTTGCAGGTTAAGACCATGAAGGACATGCTTGCATTCTTTGAGGCTGTAAGACCAAAAAAGAAAGTACAAATCTTGAATAAGAAAACAGACGATGACTTGATAAATTGATGCATAATCGTGATATTTAGAATGAAGAGGTTTGTACAAGATGCAGGTTATTGTTAAAAAGCAAGCGCTTAAACAATTCGTTGATGACGTTGTCAAAGAAGATCGTAGTTTTCATTCTAAGAACGTTAACGAACTTGAAAAGTCTGCACCGCCGATCTTCCCACAGGCTCAAATGTCACAACAGCTATCACAAATTGAGGTTCCTGTAGAAGATCCCGAATTCATGCCTACAAACAAAACTGAACTAGGAAAGGCCACAATGCAACTTTCAAAGAAAGTCTCAGATGATAAGATCCAGAGATTCTACAATAATTTCAAACGTCTCATTAAGAAGAACGAAGAGCATAAGACTCTTAAGACATCAACAACTCATAGCATGGAAGAAGCTAGAGCATTAACCGACAAATTCGTGAAGGATTTTCTCGCTGAAGCTCGTGGCGACGACCAAAGTGCTGATAAGGACATTGTCGCCGCATATCTAGCAAATTTGCCACGCGAGAATCCGTTATATGCAGGTGACACAGGCCAGCTTTTGTCGTCTGAGGAAGCTAAGACTCCCGAAATGATGAAAAATAATCTGCGCACGAAGATCATCAATCAAATCGCAGGTTTGACAGAAATGTTCATTAAGGCTGAACAGAAAAACCTTCTTAAGATCTCGATAGAGTCTGGAGAAGATCCAAGAATGGCAAGAAAGAGTGCAAGTGAATTTTTGCCAGAAAAGGATGATTTCGCAGGTTTCTTTGGTGCCATGATTGACGATCCAAGAAACATCAAAATTTCCTATCCAAAGACCCAAGGTCCAATCAGAATTAAGCTTGCGTCAAGCGGAGTCGAATTAGCGACTGAGTACGCCCAAGACATTATCAAATTGACTGAGAATGACATCCTTGACGTTATATTTGATGCTATTTTAAGATCTGCAAATAGCCTTGCTCCAGGTACGACTCCAGCGTCTAAGTTTTTTGCCGATCTCCGCAACAAAATGACAGGTGCATCTGCAACCACCTCGTCAGTAGCCACTGAAGAAATTCCTCCTGAGGAGCAAGAGGTTCTAGCAGCAGGTCCTGATGCTGACGTTGATCCAAAATCTCATCTTGAGACAGGTGCTTACAACCTTGCTTTAGACGACGTCATAGACATGATGATAAAAAAGCCGGACGAGTTCGTCAGCTTAATGCACAAGATAGAACCAGTTACTGTAAATGGACAATCATATGACCCAAAGACATTGTCATTAACAGATTTTGAAGCGCTAGATGATATCACACAACTTGCAATCATAAAAAAGATTGCACTTCTACCCAAAGAAGTCTTCGGCCCTGTTAAGCGTGAACTCCAGATCATGGCGAGAGGTTTAGGAAACATTTTCGCAAACGACGGAGATATGGAGCACGACTTTAAGATCGATGAAAAGGGCAGCATCCAAGCGTCACCAAGAGCAACGTTTTCGAATGAATTAATGCAATCTGTTTATGACGAAGCTATAGTAACGCCCATAAGGCAGGGTCTCAATTTTCAAGAATTTGATGTTACACTTGATGAGTTCCTTGCGGCAATTGGGCGAGATCAACTTGAAAAATTTAGAGACTTCACAAAGGACATCGTCAAGAAGTCAATTGTCAATAACTCATCTGAGTTTAGAGACGTTCTTGATATCTTTTACCACATTTTAAAGATGGAAAAGCTTGCCGCCAAAGGTGACATAAATGAAGTACGCGGAGAAGAAAAACTTTTGTCTCGTGCGTCACTTTCACCTTATAGAGGCGCAGTTGAAATTCTTAACAGAATAGGCATGACATTGGACAAGTCAATGCTTGACCAAAACTTCAGAGACATGATCTCTTTGAACCATCTTGCTCGCGCTCTTGTATATGCAATAGTCATCAAATACATTGTAGAAACATACGATCTTAGCCCAGAATCTCGTGAGAATAAAAAGCGCAAAGCACTCCAGCAAATTGAGTCACTGTATGAGCTAAGTCCTGCTCACTTCGTAGACTCAGGTTCTAGAGCAACAAAAGATTCTCCGGCTAGATCGCCAGGCATTGGGTACCTAATGGGATTTAAGTCTCCCGAAGAAGTTAGCAAGTTATCTTGGCCAGCTTTTTATTCGAGGCATAAAGAAAAAATTGATAGCTTCGTTGAAGGAAAAATTGATGCCCGCAGTAAAGACATCGAAGAAATTCAGACCAACGCAAGAAACCTAACAGGACCCGTTGAACCACTTGTAAGCGATATCTTAGCAGGCATTGAAAACTCCATAAGCAAACTTGTTGGCAAGTCTGTTGAAAAAGGGATAAAGAAGGACATTAAGAAGTTCACGTCAATTGATCCAAAATTGCTTGACTATATAATTGTCGCACTTCAGACATATAAGGGCAAGGTTGATGAAGCAGATGCCGTTGAGATCGAAGACACGTTAACACAACTCAAGGCTTCTAAGCCCGGTGCTTCAGTTGACAATATTACTCTTTCAAAGAAGCCAGGAGAATTTCCTCCAGGTGAAGCAATTTTTGAAAGAATCTTAGGCAGATTAGTTAGGGAGACGCGTAAGCAAGAGAAACGATGAAAACTCTTTACTTTTTGAACAAGGGCGACCTCCTGAATGAAGGACAGTTTGTTCCTATCGAACCAAAAGAAACGCAATGGGCACTTGAGAAGTCACCAAATAGGATGACTCGCAGGTATCATTTTGACACGTATGACCAACTTGTCTTCTTTGTTTCAAACCTCCTCAAGTATGCAAATCAGATAAATCACTACCCCGACCTTGAAGTAAAATATGACTCTGTACTTGTCACAACATACACCCACAGGCTGCAGGACGTGACAGAGCAAGATCTGAGAATGATGAAGATGTCTGATCAGATCTATAAAGACTCCACGTACATCGAGGCCACCGCAGACGAAGAACTTGAAAAAGAAGAGGATGAAAATGACGATAATGATGAGCGACTCTCTGAAGGATATCGTTTCAATTGGACAGCTGTCTGGTGAACCTTCATCAGTGATATTGACAATTGATGATGAATCTTTTGATCTCGATCTCTTTTCCTTCACGAGAGACGCAACATCTGCAAGAGTTCTTGCTTTTGCAACACGTGAAATTGTAGTAAATGCGCTTAAAGGTAAAAATTTATCTGCTAAAGCAGCGTTCGAAGGCGTCTCTGTGGCGGTCGGCAAGGTCATCACAGTGGGTTATGAAATGGTATTCATAAATAACGATCCTCATGATATGTTAATGATTCACATTAAGCGTAATAATTAGCTGTAGGTGACCTATGAACGACGAATTTGAATTTGATAAATTTATGAAAGACATAGTGGTGCGCGAAGAATCACAGCGTGCGATCGTTGCTGAACACCAAAGCGGCCAAAATGAATTACCCCAGCGTGTCTATAATCGCCTCTACAGGGAGCGGTGGCAGAACAGAATAAAGTGGGAAGGAAATAAATGAGCAAGGTTACGTTAAAGACTTCTGGCCAGCTTCGTAAGTTCCTCCAGGTTCTTGCTGAAGAAGCTGTAGGTCAAGCACGCGTAAGGATGGATGGTGAAACGCAGCAGCAGAAAGTCGCAGCTGACATTAAGCAAAGCAAGAAGGGTTTTATGAGCGAAGAAGACCCTCCCGAAGCATCGACTTCACCTGCTGCTCCTCAACCAGAAAAGCAGCCTGAAGCTAAGCCCACACCTGAATCTGAGATTGTTCCGAAGTATGACTCTCTTGTCGATGCAATCAACACTCTCCGAGGTGCAGGTTCGACAAGAGACAGTGCGGTCGAGCGCCAGCTTCGTGGCTATTTTGATAAGCTAGAACCGGCCGAGGCTGCTTCAGCCATTGTAATGCTTAGATCTTTTGCAGATGTTATGCGTGGAGACATTCCTGGCACTCAAGCACCCGATCCTAGCGATTTCAACATCACAATGACCATGAAAAAGAGCGCTGGAGAAACTCCAGCAGAATCTTCACCGCCACCCAAAGAAGCCCCACCTGCTGGTCAAGCTAATCAGACAAGCGAAAAAGAGCCTGATGAAGAAAACACAGCACCACCAATTAAGGTAAATTCAGGTGAGCAGGTTAGCGAAGCATATCGCGCCAAGATACGTCAGTTGATGTCTAAGCGTTAGGAGCTGCATGTCAAAGAGGCCTGAGCATTATGGGACGATGGACTACATTGAGGAGATGGATCGCATCCTCGATGAGTTAAATGTCCTGCGAAAGGATCTAGGTCGTTATGACCGGAAGGAAAGATTCACAATCACGAAAGCGATGGAAAGCATTCGTGCGCTCAAGGAACGTAGCAAGCGTTATGGGCTAAAATTAGGCCTACTATCTGAGGATGATGTCTAATGCATTCAAGGAGCACAAAACGCGCAGATAGCATCGATGAGATGGTCATGCGTCAATTGATACGTGAATACATGATACAATACAAGGCACCTAGCGTTACAGGTGCGACAGCAGCAAAAGAAAAGCAGGGTGTCCTCGACGCAGCTTTAAATTACATCAAAACTATTCTAGGCGTCTCGGCCGTCATTTTCTTGATGAAAAATAAAGACTCATTGGTTTCATTTGCCACGAAATTTTATGACACCATAACTTCAATACCTGAAACTGTGGGGAAAATTACAGCCCTTGTTGGGCAAGTATCGGGAGCAATAGCATCAGGTGGTATTAGCAGTCTTTTGTCGCTTGAGTCAAAGCAGATAACTACGTTTGGAAATCAAAACTTATTTGAAGCAGATAAAGCGCCGCCTGCTCCAGCAGGACCAAAAGGGACTGTTTTTAAGACAGCTTATGGGAATTTATTAGCTACAACTAATGTCTTAGGTGCTGCAAAAAAGAATCTTGAAAAATTCAAAAATTCAAGAAGGCCGATCCTGCCGTTAGACATACCGACAATTGACGCAAATATCGGGACTGACAATTTTGAAAGAAGCCTTCAAGAAGCAGAAACAAAGATCGTCAAAATGATCGACACGATCAACACAATAAGCCAAAATAATCAAAATTATCCAGACAACTTTAGCGCAGGAGGTCTACAATGGGTCGCTGCGCTTGCTGAGCGTGATGTCAAAGTCCCTGCAGACGATAAAAAACAAAGAGAAATTACCAATAGAGTTCTGTCTGATAGTCTAATAGTTGCAATTTACAACAGTCTAAAGGACGATGTTTTAAACTTTATTGGAGAAAATTATCTGGGTATTGAAAAAATTCAAGATGACGATGTTAAGTCTAAATTCCTTGACATCCTAAAAATATTTACTCTTAAGATTGTGAAAGACGTCTTTGAGAATAATTTAACCGATGCTGCGAAAGGTATTGTATTGCCAGAATAGGTGCTATTATCAATTAAAAATCTGCGCCTATAATAACATCGGAGTTTAAATTTATGAGCAAGTGGTTTCCTGAGTTAATGTATGAGGACGACGAGAACGGCCAGGCATCAAAGATTCCTTTCATCATGGTGCCACCCGAAGAAGTAATGCCTTCTCTGCTTTTCGTCTTTGAGAGCAGAGAGACGGGTGAGGTTGAACCTGGCCCAGAAGGCGAGGAAATGCCCGTAGTGCAATGGGACCTACACCAGTATGCAGACATGGCTGTCTTGAAGGAAAATTTAGACGCAGACGTATTTGACAAGGTTCGTGCCGCATTAGGCCTTGAACCTGTCAAGTCTGCAGCAGAAAAAGGTAAGGCTATCACACAAAATATACGCACAAAATTATCATAAAATTTAGTGATGTGATAGTTATTAAGGAATTGTGGAGATATTCACATGCATTTCAACGTAGATCGTATTGCAGTTCTAGCAGGCCTCGGCGGCGGCAGATCATCTGGGCTTATGAAAGAGGGCGCTCCTGCCCCCGCAGCAGCGCCAGCTCCTGTCAAGGCCACAGCCCCACCGAAGCCCCCAGCACCCACGCCCACCGCCAAGGCATCTCCCGCGCCATCGGCTGCTCCGTCGATGGGTGCCAAGAAGATGGAAGAAGAGTACGACGAAAACTATATGGCAGATGAAGGCTATATGGCAGACGAAGAGTATATGTCAGACGAGGGATACCACAGCATGGGCGGTGGCATGGACATGTCTGACGTCGTCTATGAGGTCGATGAGACAGCGCTGATGGAGGCTCTCGTCGATATGCGTGAGAAGCGCATCAATGAGAGCAGAGTCCGCGCAGCAGTCAGGACAGAGCTTAATGACATCCTTAACGGCATGGAAAGCGGATCTCGCTGGATGTACGGTGATCGTAAACCCGGAGCATCAGGCTCAGGTAAGGTCCACCGCGGCTTTCTAGGCCCCGGCTTCCGCTAAACATCACTTTAGTTTGTATTAAAAGCTCCTTCGGGTTATTATGGCTCGAAGGAGCTTTTAATGTCATTCAAAACTGGCCAAGTCCTATACTTGCTGATAAGCGACGAGATGAAGATCGTCCCGGCACAAGTCGTGGAAGTAGTTGTTCGTCATCGATTCAACGAAGACACAGACGTATCGTACAACGTTTTACTTCCTGGAAAGTCACAAAAGATCGTCAACCTAACAGAAGTTGATGCAACTCCCTATACAGACATCAATGAGCTTCGTAGGTTCATGGTTGACAATGCTGTGATGAGTATTGATAAGATGCTCGCAAGGGCCCGTGAAAATGCAGAATCATACTTTGCTACAGGATCGGGTCCCGTGCAAGAAGAAGAGAACGATGTATAATGAGGTCAGGAGATAAAATGCGAATCGCACTTCTCGATGGCTATAACCTCATGCACCGCGCTCGATTTGGAATGAAGAACGGAGACATGCACATTGTCTTCAACTTCTTTCGAAGCCTCCGACCGATCATTGCAGAGATCAATCCTGATAAAATCTATCTGGTCCTCGAGGGCGTTCCAACTCATCGTATTGAGGCAGACGCTTCCTACAAAGCAAATCGTGTAATCGAGGAAGGCACACCTCAAGCCGTAGAGATGGCCGAGTTTCGACGCCAGAAGAAGATCATTCTCGAAGCGCTTAAGCACTTTCCTATCACACTTGCAAAGCATCCTGCGCTTGAGTGTGACGACACCATTGCTTCACTTTGCGTTGATGTTCACAAGGATGATGATTGTACAGTTGTTTCGACAGACACAGACTTCATCCAGCTGCTTGACACCACGGGCAGAGTAAAGCTGTTTAATCCTGTCAAGAAAGAGTACGTGGCAGCCGCGCCTTATGACTATGTAATGTGGAAGGCACTTCGAGGTGACAAGACAGACAATGTGCCTCGTGTCGACGGTATGACCGATGCGAAGGCAGAGAAGACACTTGCAGACCCTACGAAGTTTCAGGCCCTCATCAATGATCCGCACCTCAGGACACAGTTCGATAGGAATCTCAAGCTAATCCGGTTCAAGACAGGCCTCCATGATGGCATCAATTATGTGCACCCGGCACCTAATCTTGATGAAGCACGTCAGGTGTTTAGAGGCTTCAAGTTCTTCTCGATGGTTAATGACACTGCATGGAAGAACTTCTCCAAGACCTTCCTTGGTTTACTTTGATATACAGGAGTTTAGATTAAAGTCATGGAAAGATTACTAGAAACTGCTAAAACTCAAGCGCTCCGAGAGACAGGAGTAATCCGCCAGTCGGAGATTGTTAAGATTGTGGGAGACGTTTGTATTGCAGAAGACGTCGTGTCCGGCGCAAGACGCCTCCTACCTGATGTAACTGAGGCGACGATTAGTTCACAAAGTCGCAGAGTGCTAAGAGACTAATGATACAAGATACATCCGATAAAATTGTCTTATTTGATATTGAGACGAGAGATCGAGTTTTGAAGGGAGTTAACATACTTGCGGACGCTGTTAAGGTCACAATGGGACCTCGCGGTCGTAATGTGTTGATAGAAAATCCGGGTAATCATCCGATCTTGACTAAGGACGGTGTTACCGTCGCAAGATCCATCAACCTCAAGGACAAGGTTGCGAATCTAGGCGTCCAAATGATCAAGGAGGCTGCATCAAGATCTGCTGAAGAAGCAGGTGACGGTACAACGACAGCCACCGTGCTAACTCAGGCAATCTTCAGTGAGGGTCTCAAGATGGTCGCTGCAGGTTATTCTGCAACAGACTTGAAGAAGGGAATTGATCTCGCCGTCGACAAGGTCGTCGACGCGTTAGTATCACAAGCGGTTCCAGTCTCTTCAGACGATGAGATTCGACAGGTTGCAACAGTGTCTGCAAATGGTGAGACTGAGTTAGGTAAGTTAATTGCAAATGCCATCCTGACTGTGGGTCAAGACGGTGTCGTGACTGTTGATGAGGCAAAGGGTTTCACGAGCAGTTTGACTGTCGTTGCAGGGGCCCGTGTCGAGAGAGGGTATCTCTCGCCCTACTTCGTCACAAATCAGGACAAGATGATATGTGAGCTGGAAAAGCCAGTTGTGCTTGTCTGCAATAAACGTCTTGATTCCTTGAAAGAGATTACGGGATTCTTAGAGCGGATTCTCAATGCACAGAGGTCTCTCCTCATCATAGCAGACGACCTTGACGGTGACGCCATGCAGGGACTCGTCGTCAATAAGACTCGAGGCACGTTGAAGGTCTGTGCGATCAGAGCACCCGGTCTTGGAGAGCAGAGATATGACACAATGCAAGATCTTGCGACGATTTTAGGAACTGAGGTTATCCACGCGACTGACGTTGCAAGACTGAACCAAGTGAACATTGATGAGCTTGGATTCTGCAATAGAGCAATCATAACAAGGACGGAGACGGTCCTTGTCGGCTGCAAGACAAATGATGAACAGCGTGACGCGAGAGTTACAGAAATTCGATCCATGATCGAGCAGACTGCAGACGACGATCATCGCAGATTTCTCAGGCAACGCCTTAGCCTCCTGGCAGGTGGCGTCGCTGTCCTAAGAGTGGGTGGTGCGACGGAGGCTGAATTGCGCGAAAGGTGTGATCGTGTTGATGATGCACTACACGCAACTCAAGCAGCAATGAAGGAAGGTATCCTACCTGGCGGTGGTGTAGCTTTGGCACGCGCCGGCAGGGTTCTTGAGATGCCGCCTGGCAACTATGACGCAATACACGCAGGCTTCCAAGTTGTAAGACAGGCCTGTGCAGCACCTCTTAAGCAGATAGTTCAAAATAGCGGTGGTGTTGCTGACGTTGTGTTTGCTAAGGTGATTGACATGGACGCAAGACATGGTTATAATGCATACACTGACACGTATGGTGACATGATGCAGATGGAAATCATCGACCCGCTACGAGTTGTTAGGTGTGCATTGAAGAATGCAGCATCAGCAGCGGGTATGATGCTCACGGCAGGATGTGCATTGGTAGATGATGTTTGACATGCTTGATGATAATTAAGGGTAGAACAGTAGGCCCTATATGCGTTTAAGTGAAGACAAGCATTTAGCATCAAAGATGCTCAAGGTAGAACTCTCAGTCAAAATGGACGTGGAGGCACACGTCCCAGACATGATGACGCTAGTCAGAGTTCTACCCTCAGTTGCGGTTGTCGGCCAGACAGATCGAGTTGAGCGGTCCTCAGGTGAAGGCACAGTCGCAGATATTTACGTTAAGTTCCTGCCAGTTCCGGGCAGTGTCTACTTCAACCTTGTAAGACTCGGAAAATCGATCAAGGCCCTAAAAGGTGTCAAGATCGTCAAGGTTGATAAACTTGGCGGCAGACCTGTCGTCTTTAAAGGTGAGCCAATAGTCATCTAATGATTCGTAAGCTTGTATCGGCTGATATGAAACTTCTTCAGGCGGCTCTTAGCCTCCTGCAGCAAAATAAAATCCTACACGACTATGCACCAATTGCAGAGGACTCAGGCCTCTATACGCAAGTCATTAGAGTCAAGTGCGATGATTCTGCACTTGACAGCATTGTTCGCAAAAGATTCAAGAAGCAGGTTAGAATCTTAAAATAAATCTCTTGTAAAGCATGCCCCATTTTGTTATTATGAGTATGCCAGATAGGCAAGGAGACAAAAAATGAAGATCGGCACTATTGATGAGCTAGCAATCAAGGAAAATCACGAGATCGAGCAGATCCTTAACGTACTCACGGACAAGATCCGATCCGCAAAGCGCAACAAGACAGACACGTCACGACTTGAAGAAGACTTCTGTTATGTCCAGCGTGAGTATGACATTCGTGTCGCTCGAGCACGTTGGCTTGAGAAGCGCAACAAGTAAAATATTGTGTCAAAATTCACAAATAACAACACATTTGTAAAAAGAAAATTGAGAGTTAAATTTGCATTTTATCACATTTATTACAGAAGGCTCACCCTTTGATAATGGGTTTAATCTACAAGAAACGGGTAGATTAATACAGGAAAGGCTAAGTCCACATTTCAAGACAGTCACAGTCTTTACTAAAAGGTCGCTTAAGGAAATACCAGGTAGCGATAATTTCTGCAATGATTTTGATATGCCATTAGAGAACAATCCTAATGCACATAAAATAGGATACTTTGATTTTAAAGCATTTTTGCTGAATCACGTCATGAATTCTTTGCCTGAAGGCGAAATGATTTTGTATCATGATGGAAATTTTTCAAAGAATCCACACTACTTTGATAGCGACTGGAGCAATATCAAAGAAATATGTGAGAATCTTTTGTCTGTTAATCAGTCAGATGTCTGGGTTCAAATTGAGAGGTCGAATACATGGGTCAAAGAGCATGTAAAGCGTCTTGTAATTGATAGCATTATTGAAAATGAAATAGAGCGTGAGTTGGCTCTTAACTCAAGATTGATTAACGCTGCAAGAATACTAGTGAAGAATTCAAAATTTTCACAAGCGTTTGTCAATGACTATGCATATCTTTGTCAACACAAGCAACTATTAACAACACATCCAGACCCAAATAGGCACCCACAAGCAAAATGGTACTGTGGTGATCAAGATGTTCTTAATGCGCTGGTGTATAGGTACATTTTTGATGGAAGATTTCAACCCGATTTTCCCAAATATGCATTTGGTGATAGAGTCATTAGAATTGAACAGATTGTTGGAAAAGATGGTATCACGAGAGGTGGAATTATACCGCTTGTTGACGAAAATATAGTCAAGTACATGAGTTCAGGGAAAAAAGATATAAATATTGAAAATAGAATTTCTGTGTATTGAAATACAATATTTTTCACAGATAGTTTTCACCTTAAAAACTGTGTCTACGTTAGATCTCGGGAGGAATAATGGGTTTTTCAAACAAGCATAGTGTGTTTAGCGATAAATTCGTGAATGACATCCTTAATGGGTCAATTAACTATGACGCTCTTGAGCCAAGAGCAAATGTGACTAATTCAGCAGCAGGATTCAACATTGAGGTCGAGCTTCCCGGCTTTAAGAAGACAGAGATCCAGGTCGAGGCAAAGCATGGTCTCCTGACTGTCGTCGCAAATCGTGCATCGAAGTCTGCCTATACACACCAGGAGTTTGGTGTGTCATCTTTGCGTAGATCTTGGACACTACCTAAGACGGTAAACGTTGACGCTGTCGATGCTGCATACGATGCTGGCATCTTGACACTCACTCTGCCGTACAAGGCACAGAATACCGAGCCTGATCGAAAGATCGAAATTCGTTAGGTCGAAAAACTTTCGAGGCCCCTACGGGGGCCTCGTTTGTCGTGCAACGAAACCAGTCGATGGTATAATAACTACACAAGGAGTTAATAGATGGGTGACGTCATGGAAACTTACTTCAAGCATGTTGGTAAGGGCAAGCTACTTACTCACCAGGAGGAGATCGCGCTGGCACAGGCGATCGAGGCAGGTGATCTTGAGGCTCGCCGCAAGATGATTGAGTCAAATCTTCGTCTGGCAATTAGCATCGCTAAGAAGTACCTGAAGTCAGGCGCATCGATGGAAGACCTGATCCAGGAGTCCAATGTAGGTCTCATCAAGGCCGTCGATCGGTTCGACTGGCGGCGTGGCTTTAAGTTCAGCACCTACGCAAGCTGGTGGATCAAGCAGGCGGTTCGTCGTCATGTCACGGACAACGCCTCGGACATTCGCGTCCCTGCACACATGGCTTCTCTGGCATACAAGATCAACTGCTTCGTGAAGGAGTTTGAGGAGGACTTCAACCAGAAGCCCACCACTCAGGAAATCGCGGAGATGCTCAATGTTTCTGAGCACATGGTCGAAGAGATCACCATGGGTTACAACATGAGAAACCTTGTGTCTCTTGACGCAATGGTCCGTGATGATTCAGGCAAGAAGATCGTCGAGACCATCGAAGATGAGAACAGTGTCTCTCCTGACGAGCGTCTTGACTACGACAAGGTGTTCGCGGCAATTAAGCGCTGCTTCAATGACCTTACACCACGTGAGGAGCAGGTCCTACGTCTTCGATTCGGCGTCTCAGACATTCCAGATGATAGTGCACTTCCCAACGAACTTCAGATCCAGGAGAACAAGTAATATGCCTATGCCTAAGGGACACAAGTCTGCTCACGGTTATTCTACTACTTCGGTCTTCGATGGCGGTCTCGGTTATCGAGAGATTGCCGAAGCGATGACTGCCAAGGGCCAGAAGATGAATCACTCCACTGCACGTCACGTTCTTGTGCACGCTCTTGACAAGATTGCTAAGGGTGTGTGTGAGGCGTACGGCAAGGAGGCAACCGAAGAGGATCTCAAGCGCATTGCGTCTGATCCCCGCTTCCAGGCAGGAATCTACGACATGCTTCGTGATAAGTAGCCTATAGGAGGGCGACATGGACAATTGCTCTTACGATCCGCAGACCAAACAGGTGTTTATGCATTATGGCAATGTCTCTGTCGCCATCGACGTAGAAGACTACATGGACTTCCTCTACATCGTCATGGCAATGAAGACTGTCATTGAGCAGGATGAAGATGTTACATTAGGTACTTATGTGACAGATGAAGGTGTAGAATTGCAAGAATTTGTTGTTAAGGATGACACCGACGGGTATAGTTGATCTAAACTGGTAGGAAAATGCTAAACAGTGATTCTCTATTCAAGGACGTGCTTGACCAGCGCGTCCTTATCTTTGATGGAGGAATGGGCACGCAGATCCATACCTTCAATCTTCCCATCGATGATTACAATGGTCTCGAGAACTGTTCTGAGATTCTTAATCTCACACGGCCCGATGTCATTGAGGAAATTCACCGGCGATACTTTGCAGCCGGCGCTGACATAGTCGAGACGAACACATTCGGAGCGTCTCCCTGGGTCCTAAGTGAATTCAGTCTCAGCGATGACACATACAAGATCAATAAGATCGCTGCGGAAATTGCAAGATCTGCTGCAGTTGACTTTGAGACAGCAGCACGACCTAGATTTGTCGCAGGTAGTGTAGGCCCTGGAACAAGGCTTCCGTCTCTAGGACACATTACTTGGGACTTGATGTTTGATGGTTACAGGCAGCAGATCAGGGGTCTCATTGCAGGTAATGTTGATGTTTTGATTATTGAGACTTGCCAGGACCCGCTTCAGGCAAAGTGCGCAGTTGCAGCAGCACACGAAGTCTTTCGTGAAATCGGCCGCAAGATTCCTATCATCGTGCAGGCCACGATCGAGACTACTGGGACCATGCTAGTTGGATCTGACATTTCTGCAATGGGGACCATTATTGACCCATACGACGTCGATGTGATCGGACTCAACTGCGCGACAGGTCCCCAGGAGATGGCAGCACACGTGCAATGGCTGTCCAAGAATTCTCGCGCACGTATTTCCGTCCAGCCGAATGCAGGCCTGCCCCACTTGGTCAATGGTGCAACATGTTATCCACTTGGCCCAACAGATCTTGCAAATTGGCACAAGCGGTTCGTCAAAGATTACGGCGTCAATATTGTGGGTGGGTGTTGCGGGACGACACCTGACCACATCAGGGCCGTGGCTGAGAAGTTAGGTGATACAAAGCCCGAGCGACGGACGCCAGAATTTACACCTTCGGCATCCTCACTTTACAACCCACAGCCACTCAAGCTCGATGCCGATGTACTTGCAATCGGTGAGCGGACTAACGCCAATGGATCACGACAGTTCAAGCGTCTCCTCGACGCTCAGGACTGGGACGGCATGGTGGGCATGGCGAAGCAACAGCTCAAGACTGGAAGTCATGCCATCGATGTCTGCACCGCATTCGTCGGCAAGGACGAGAAGTCCGACATGTCTGAGCTCATTTTCCGGCTGAATACTGCGGCTCAGGGTCCTATCGTCGTCGACTCCACTGAGGTGCCTGTCCTCGAGGCGGCACTCAAGCGCATTGGCGGCAAGGCCATCGTCAACTCCATCAACCTCGAGGACGGAGAGGAGAAGCTCGATCAGATCGTTGCACTCTGCCGAAAGTACGGTGCAGGAGTCATCGCTCTCACCATCGACGAGGATGGCATGGCAAAGTCTGCGGAGAGAAAGCTCCAGATCGCTGAGAGGATCTACGATCTTGCCGTGAACCGTGGAGGTATGAAACCTGAAGACATTCTCTTCGATCCGCTCACGTTCACGCTTGCGACAGGCAATGAGGACGACCGAAAGCTGGGCCTGAAGACGATCCAGGGAATTAAGCTCATCAAGGAGCGGTTTCCAGAGTGTGGCATCGTCCTCGGTCTCTCCAACATCTCATTCGGCTTCAAGCCAGAGGCTCGTCAGGTTCTCAACTCGGTCTTCATGCACTTCGCCAAGGAAGCCGGCATGACGGCCGCAATCATCCACGCTGACAAGATTGTTCCCCTCCACAAGATTCCGGATGACCAGAAGAATGCATGTGAGGAGCTCATCTTCGATCACCGCCACGAGGGACACGACCCTCTTCAGGTGTTCCTTACCCTATTCGCTGAAGTCAAGGAGGCGAAGCCTGTAAGGCAGGTTGACCTTCCGGTCGAGGAGAGGCTGAAGGAGAGGATTGTTGACGGCAACCGAAACGGAATCGAGTCAGACCTGACTGAGGCATTGACA
>Ga0114973_10000875_pt1 | contig 22692 bp, 22 predicted proteins | sample M_140807_MF_Meta_FD_87025 | JGI IMG/M metagenome (GOLD analysis project Ga0114973, IMG submission 87025) | Freshwater microbial communities from Lake Montjoie, Canada to study carbon cycling - M_140807_MF_MetaG | ecosystem: Environmental > Aquatic > Freshwater > Lake | place: Lake Montjoie...
ATGTCGGCATCCCGCAAGTTTGACACGATTCGCTCGGTATCAAGCCGCAAAGCCCCTCGAGTTTCACGAATCTTGTCGACTTGCTCGTACTGGGCACCATAACGCACCGACATGACGAGCGCACCCGTGTCCGTTGTGAGCGTCAACTCGCTATTGACCTTCGTTAGAAGGTTATTCCAGCCGGTCGCATCGGACAGGGGATCTACCGCGGCAACAGGCGGATCCGCAGCTGGATTAGCCGGTGTTCGACGGATCAGATTACCCAAATCAGTGCTCAAGGTCCTTAAAGCTGCCAAATCAGTTGTCGACAACGAGATTGGCATCTTTGTCCCGTCGGAGACCACCGAAGTCCGATCAACGCCAAGTTGGCCTTCGCCAACGGCGGCAATGTAGCCGTTAATTAGATCAAGCGTACTTTCTGCGGTCGTCCGCATCGCGGCGCGATCCTGGGCTGAATAGGTCCCGCTACTCCCCTGGACCGACAACTCCTTGAGATTGTTGAGCATATCGCCGACGCGGGACAACTGATCCGTCAGCTTGGAGAGCCGCTCTTCCGCAAAATTCAAGTTTCGATCGTATTCATCCAGACGCGCCAAAGACGTCGACAATTGAAGAATCTTAGGCGCCGCGATCGGATCGTCCGACGACTTCGTGACCCGTCGCCCAGACCCCAACTGTTCTTGGGATGTCTGCAAACGCTTTGCTGCCAGCCCCAGTTGGTCGGTCGCTGTGCGGTAGCTGTTATCAAAGGCAACGCGAGTCATGAGCAAAGCTCCGAGATGTAAGGGCGATTAACAGACAACGTCGACATATTCAAACACTCTCAAAGCGGTCAGAGTGCTGCCATCAGGTCGTCGAACATCTTGTTTGCAACGTCGACCACCTTGGCCGCAGCCGCATAAGCTTGTTGCAGGCGAACAAGGTCCAACGCTTCTTCGTCCATACTGACGCCACTAACTAACGAACGTTCGGTCTCGATTTGAGTCGACATCGAAGTTAGGGTAGTGGTGATCGCATCGTTCGACACTTTGCGCTGCCCGACCTCACCGGTCATACGGGTCATGTCCGTTTCGGTCCGGGTCCGTCCAGCCAAGAGATTGTTGGCCGCACGAGCAACGAGTTGGTAATCAACAACGCCATTGGCACCCGGCAGTTCAAACTCCGAAATGTTGGCGGGCGTCAGATTTTCGACCGTCGTCCCAAATGCCCGAAAGATGTCGGACTTGAACCCTTCGTAAACACCACGCAAGCGGGCCCAATTTGAAGCAGTCTGAAAAGCGGCTTCTCTTGCCCCCGCAACCTGGGTAGTCACGGGGTTGGTCACCGGGATCTGAGTGAAATCCTTGGCTGCGTTACCCGTTTCGGCAAAATACCCGTTCCCGAGATCCGTCAGTCCTTGAGGATTATTGAAGCGAACCACATAGAACTTGTAACTCTGAACCGTCGTAACCGGCGTGCCCAGCGTTGGCTGTTTGGTCAGATCTGCCGTAACAGCGGGGGTAGTCGTCCTGACAGTCCCAGGCTGAAATAGGATATTTCCGTCGGCATCGGTGGTTTCAACGCTATCCACCGAGACACCCAGCGTATCAAACCGAGCCGTCGCGGAGATCCTCGCGCCGGCGTTGTCAGCACCCGAGATGGTGTAGCCCTCTGGCGATACAAGAGACACTCTTGTATCGGTAATCCCGTTATTGTTATTGTTAACAATATTAGCTTGCTGGACAGCAGAGACGCCGAGGCTATCGAGACCGATACTCAAGGTCCGAGTGAACAAGCGCTGACCCGTGGCATCGGTGACTTCAAAATACTCATTGGGATTCGCCGTCGACACGGTGTTCAACGAGGCCAGCCGGCCACTGGCAGTTGGCGTGACAGCAGCCAGTTCGCCTTTTAGCAATTGATCAAGTGCACCGAGTGTCCCGCCAGAACCGATCTCGGTACTCGCCAACGTTGACGAAGAGGTACCGGTGACAAGGTTAGCCCCGGTCATGGTCTTGACATTGACCGTCCCGTTATTCTGGATATTGACTTCAACATCGTTGAGCTTGGACAGCTCCAGCAACAAGTTGTCACGCTGATCAAGTAGCGCTGGGGAGGCCTCAGCGCCCGACCCCACGTTCAGTTCGATCCCGGTGTTGGTCGAAGCCAGTGCCTGGGCAATCTGATTAATTCGGGAAACCACCCCCGTGCGCTCGGCCAGCGCATTGTCACGGAGCCCCCCTAACCGAGTATCGAGTTGCGCGTAGAGGTCCTTGACGAGCGAGATTGAATTGAGAAGACCAGCACGATAGGCCCGATTTTCTGGCTCGCGGGAAATGTCATTGACCGAGGAATAAAATCCGTTCAGTGCCTTGGCAATTCCCTCATCGGGCGCACCCATCAATCCATCGATCGAACCAAGATACCCGCCCAGTGACTGAGCCTGCGACAGTGATGTCGCAGTGGTGCGGCGTTGACGTTCGATGAGTTCCGATGCGTTTCGTCGAATCGATTCGACCCCGACACCATTTGCGCCCGCACCGCCGCCCTTGACCAGGTCACCAATAATGACGCGCTGTCTCGAATATCCAGGAGTCGAAGCATTGGCAACGTTATTTGCCGAAACATCCATCGCGATGCGATTCGCTGCGAGCGCCGTTGCCGCGATGTTGAGGGCTGAGATGCCTGCCATGGGAAATCGTCCGAAATAATGCTGCGTGAATGATCCCGGCCGTTATCGAGCCAGGGGATTAAAACCAGCGCCCGGCGTCCCATCCGCCGGTGACGCCTTATCAACATTGACTTGCCGTGAAACCTCTTCGGCCGCCTCTGCGTCTGCCGCCGCAACCGAGGCCTTGCGGGCCTCCAACTGTTTCACCATATAACGGCCAAAACCGAGCCCACCGCTAGCCGCCAATGAACTCGCGAGCGCTTCGGTGACCATATCGCCGTAAGCACCAGACCCCAGGGCCGAGTTACCACTGTCGATTGAGCCGGCTTTCATGGCCTTGACCAGTTCAAGGGCAAAAATGTAATCGATCCCGCGTTGCACCCGGGTTGACTCATCCGCTGCTGGCCCGCCGATTTTGGCGCCCAGCGCCGTAAGAGGGTCCATCGCCATCAAATCACCTCAAGGTCAGCTTTAAGAGCACCCGCCATCTTCATGGCCTGCAGAATCGCAATCAAATCCTGCGGGTTCGCACCGAGTAAATTGATCGCACGCACCACGTCCGACAGATTGGCACCGGGTTTCACCTCAACCAGCGCAGATTCCGCCTGGGTGATCTCAATCGTATCTTTCGAGGTCTCAACCGTTTTGCCCTGAGAGAAAGCATTGGGCTGGCTGACCACTGGCTCTTTGTTAATCTTGACGGTCAGTCCACCATGGGCGATCGCGCAGTTCTCGATCGTCACCGTCTGATTCATCACGACCGAACCGGTGCGGGCATTCACCACAACCCTGGCTGCATCGCGAGTGGCTCCGATTTGAAGCGCTTCTAACTTCGCCAGAAAACCGACTCGGCGCCCGGGATCCGACGGCGTCCTCACGTTAACGGCCCGGCTGTCTACCGGTACCGCAGTATCCGGCCCAAAAGCAAGATTGACCGCATCCGTGACCGCCTGAGCGAGGGCAAAATCGTTCCGACGAAGCTCGAGAGTGACCAGATCAAGAGGGCCCGAGGCCGGCGGAACCGCGCGCTCAATAATTGCCCCATCCGGTATGCGACCGACCGACAAATGATTAACAACCGTACTGGCTTTCGATGTCGCAGCACCGAAACCACTCACAATCACATTGCCCTGAGCGACGGCATAAATCTGCCCGTCGGCTGCTCGCAACGGCGTCATGATCAGGGTCCCACCGCGGATACTTTTTGCGTTGCCGATCGACGAAATCGTGATGTCCATCCGTTGGCCGGGTCGGACATAGGGGGGTAAATCAGCGGTGACGAGTACCGCTGCCACATTACGCAATTGCGCGGTGCCGGGCGGCAGCGAAACCCCGAGGGTTTCCAACATCGACCGAACCGACTGCCCAGTAAACGGCGCCTGAGTGGTCTGGTCCCCCGTGCCATCCAGGCCAACGACGAGTCCATAGCCAACCAGTGGATTCGACCGAACGCCAGAAATTGAGGCCACTTCTTTGATACGTTCGATTGCGTGGGAGGAATTCGTTGTCAGCGCAATAGCGGCACCGAACAGGACGATCCAGCCACCCACACTCAAGAAGAACGAGCGCACGGAAGACAACTGCGGGCGAACCATTAGAAAGGGTTCACGACATTGAAGGCACGACTGAACCAGCCTGGACGCATTGCATCGTCAACGGTCCCGCGGCTGCGATATTCAACACGGGCATCCGCAACCTGGGTTGAACGAACGGAGTTCCCGATCATCATCGTCGGGTTAACCACACCGGAAAAACGAATGAACTCTTCGCTATCGCCGATGGCGACTTGCTTTTCGCCAGCGACGACGAGGTTACCGTTGGCAAGGACATCGAGGACCGTCACCGACATCGCTCCGACGAACGAGTTGTTTTCGCTGGTCTCGCCCTTCCCGTCAAAAGCCGACGTGCTGGAATAAGTAACGCCAGCCTTGGCCAATTGCGCCGGGAAACGCTTGAGTGCCGTCGCACCCGTCACTGACTGGTCCAAATTGCTTTTGCGTTCGGCCTTATTCCCACCCGCTTTTGAAGCTGAAGTCGATTCGTCAATCGAAACGGTTAACGTATCTCCGACCTGACGCGCGCGGCGGTCTTCGAACAGCGGCCTCCAGCCACCCGCAGCCCCGCCGGCCAGCGCGACTTGAGGAAATAAACTGCCGTTTCCGACGGGCGCAACCGACCCGACCTGGGGGCGCGCAGTCGATGCGGCCCAAGGCTGAATCGAGCGCTCTGCGGTCGAACAGCCACCCAGCACAGACACCGCCGACAGAACGACAACGCATAACCGGGCGAGATTTGGCATAGGGATCAGAGGGAGGTGAGTTTCTGAAGTACTTCGTCGGAGGCCCGGATTGAACGGGTATTGATCTCATAGGCACGCTGGGCCTGAATCATCGAGATCAATTCTTCAGCCACGTTCACATTCGAGCCTTCAGTGTAGAACTGCTTGAGCGCTCCACGACCACCGGCATTAGGTGCGCCCGACTGGGGCGCACCAGAGGCTGCGGTTTCAATAAAAATATTGCCGCCGATCGCGCTCAAACCACCTGGGTTAGCAAAGGTCACAGTATTGAGCACACCAGCCTGCTGCGGCGCCGACTGACCTGGTAACGTGACCGTCACTTCACCTGACGCTGCAATATTGACCGCCGTTGCAGTCGCATCAATGGTGAAGTCCGCTACGGGATAACCCATCGCAGTCACTAAACGATTCTGCGCGTCTTTGGTGAAGTTTCCATCTCGGGTGTAGCCAACCAGACCGTTTCCGAGATCGATCCGGAAAAACCCGTTGCCATCGATCGCCAGGTCAAGCGGATTACCAGTACGCTGCAATACACCCTGTGTAAAAATGGGCTGGGAAGCCGCAGCACGTGCACCGGTACCCATTTGCAAACCGGTTGGTGCAACGTTCTCGCCGTCCGTCCGCGTACCAGCTGATCGCATCGTTTGATAGAGCATGTCTTCAAACACACCCTTGTAACGCTTGTAACCCGTAGTCGAGGCGTTAGCCAGGTTATTGGCGATGATGTCTAGACTCGTCTGTTGGGCATCAAGACCAGTCTTTGCAACAAATAGTGAGCGAATCATGAGATCAGTCTTCCTGAAATTTCAAATGGATTAACGCGCGCGACCAATCAATGAGTTGGCGGCCTTTTCGTTTTCGCTGACGGTCTGAACGACCTTCATGTTCATGTCAAAAGCGCGGCTGTCGACGATGATCTGAAGCAGAGAATTTGCCGAATTCACGTTGCTGGTTTCAAGGTATCGGCCACGAACCTTGATCGTGGGATCCTCAACCTGTTGTTCCACCCGCTTGTCGAGGGTCACGAAAAATCCGTCGCCGTCACGGAGCAAAGTGTTCTTGGGCGGGTTGACCACCTTCAAACGCCCCAACAACTGCGTGGTGACCGGATTGGTTGCAAACTTCGCGTTGACGTTGCCGTCATCCGAGATATCGATCTCAGCCCCGGTAGGCACGTCAATCGATCCCCCACCAGCGGAAACAACGGGCACGCCATCCGTAAGGCAAAGTTTGCCCTCAATAACCCGAAATGCGCCGCTTCGGGTCAGCCCTTGGGTGCCGTCCCGACGAAGGACCACAAACCAGCCCGATCCGTCAATTGCTGCATTGGTTGGAACCCCGGTCGGCTCCATAACCCCTTCACTAAGCTTCGCGAACGGAGTCCACCCCATCGCAAAGGTGCGCGTTGGTGCGCCCTCCCCCTCCAATGGTACGGAACGGAAGAAAGCAAGTTGCTCCCGAAAACCCGCCGTCCCGGCGTTCGCCAGGTTATTTGACGTCACGCTTAGCAGGTCTACGGCGTACTTTGCGCCGGTCATCGCGGTAAAGGCTGCGCGATCCATTAGTTCTCTAGTCCGTAAAGTCTTAGCGAGTCAGTGTCGATCAAATCTGCAGCAAGGTCTTCAGCAATTCGTCCGCGGACGAGATCGTCTTGGCATTAGCCTGATAAACCCGCTGCAACTGCGTCAACTTCACCAGCTCTTGGGCCAAATCGAGGTTTGAATCCTCGACTGTTTCAGAGCGAATCGTGCCAAACCCAGGATCTCCCGGGTTGCCGATCGTTGAAGGTCCCGAGAAGTAACTTTCCTGGTAAAGGTTCGCTCCGACCGGAATAAGGCCGTTCTCCGCTGGAACCAAAGCCAACGCAAGACGGCTTCCGTACGTGATGTCCCCATTTGAATAGCTGGCAACCATGCGGCCGCCCGGGTCAATCGTCAGCCCGGTCAAACGAGAGAGGCTCCGACCACCGACTTGAACCGACTTGGTTTGCGAGTTGGCCGAATTGACGCTGGTACCTTGCCATTGAGAGATCTCGAAGTTCAGCAAGGGATTTGTGCCACCAAATGGCACCCCATTGACGATCGACGAGACATCGGCCCCCATCTTGAGCGTGTACTTGAAGGATGGGCTGAGTTTGGGAATAAGGCCATTCACCCCACTGGCCTTATCAGGCTCACCGTTGGGCAGGCTATCGAAGATCTTACCCACGGGGTTGTCGAGCGTGTCAAGCATCGTCCCCGTGGTCGGGTCGACTTCGAAAATATAGCGAACCGCCTGTGGACGCCGCACTGCTGCGAGCTTCGCTTCAAATTTGGGCGCTTCATTTCTGGCGGCGCCCCCACCGGTCACAAGCAATTGTTGCAGGCCGGTCACGTTCGCAGCGTTCGTCGTCGCAGGAATCAGCGAATTCGTTGGGTTCCGGACATTCACCGTCATGATGGTGGCATTACTCGTGGGCACCGTAAAGGCGTAGCTCGTCTTAGCACCCGCAGCCAAGTCGTTACCCACGAATGCCGTTGCACCAGTACTGATCCAGTTCTGGCCACTATCGGATGAAGACTCCAGCAACAAGGAGTCATTGCCCGCCGGGTTAGCGACGATTCGATATTGATTGCCTGCGGAGGCGGTCTCACCGAAGTTAACCGAAGTCAGCGTCAAGCCTGCAAACGACAACGAGGAGGTTTGCGGGGACGTCGTGAGCTGGCTGGCCGCAGCTGCCGCAGTAATCTGCCCTGCTGCGTTAGACGTCAGCCTGAAACTGGCGAGTGTCTGCCCGGCATTCGAAAACGTGACCGTCTGTTGCGTGCCCTGATCGAAAGTACCAAGCGCTTGATCGGCCTGGTAAACCCTTCCGTTATAGGTCAACGTCAAGGTCACACCGTCAGGCTTAACCTGAAGTGTTGACGTTCCGGTGTCAGCACCCGCCCCAACCGTCACATTACTAATTGCCAACCCGGACGAAAGCGTCACGCCGTCCTGAATAAGCGAGGAAGAGTCCACCCCCAAGTTAAGACGGCTACCGACAGTAAGGTTCGACAGCGATCCGGGCTCGTAAATTGACTGAACAATTGCACCACGAACATCACGACGCGGCGCCCCGGTAGACGGGTCCAGCTCAGGAGTGGCCGCCATCCAACCACCGCTGGAGTTTAGTTTCAGCGCGTAATCGTCCATGTAGGTGTACATGGCCCACTGGTTTGGCGCGAGACCGTTTTCGCGGCGGTAGTAATAACGCAACTCATGCTTTGCGCCAATTGAGTCATAAACCGTCACTGAGGTCTGATAATCAAACGAAGAAGGATCTTTTGGATTGAAATCGAACCGAGTCGTTCGGTAAGCGTCAAGGCTTGCCCTGGTCGAAGGCGCCTGGATTGCCCGGTTGAGATTGAACTCAAGCTTGGCATCAAGCGTCTTTTGCGGCTCGATGGTCTCGGGTGGCAAACTCATCGGAACCAGATCGTTACTGGACGTTTCGCCGGTCGATGCGTAGGTCGCGCGGCCATAAACAAACTGCCCGTTACTGTTGACCAGGAAACGATTCTTATCGACCGCGAGCTGGCCGTTACGGGTCAAAAATTTCTGCCCCGAACCATCGCTGGCAGGACTCGTCACCAAAAAGCCTTCGCCACTGATCGCGACGTCGAACTGGCTTCCGGTTTTACGGAAAGAACCCTGGCTGAAGTTACGGCGTACGCCGATCTCCATCGCGCCCTGACCCACTTTACCGGCGTCCGTCTGCGACAGAAAGGTACTGAACTGATCTGCGAACAGGTATTCACCCGCCTTGTAGCCAACGGTCGATGCGTTGGCAATGTTATTCGCCGACGTTTCAAGAGCGCGCTGGTGGGTGGTCAGGCCCGTCAGACCGATGCTGAACTGTTTCATCTCAGTAAATTCCCTTCAAATCTGACTGCGCGTAAGTTTTTCCATCGCCCAACTTCACTTTCCAGGTGCCAGCGTCATTCAACACGCCATCAACCGTCATGAGCGGGTTCACTTTCAGTGGTACGCGTGTGCCGTTGGTGGAGACTCCCATTGCGGTGATGCCATAAGTCCCCTCGGGGAGCTGGGCGCCATTCGAATCAAGCCCACCCCAGGAAAAGTCCATCTCACCCGCTGCCACTTCGGCAAATGAATTCATTGCGACCACCTTGCCGGCTGAGTTGGTCATGGTGACCTCAACCGTTGGGTAAGGCACATCTGCCACCACAGACGCCGCAGCACCGGCGCCACCCAGCGTAATGCTGCTTGACTCAACCTTCGCGTAGCGTCCAATCGAAGCCACCAAACCGTAACCCTGACTTGCACCGATGACTTTCACCAACTCGTCGAGTTTGGTATTCATCTGCTCAGTCGATTCTAATGACTGGATCTGAGCGAGTTGCGAAGTCATATCCTTGGAATCTGTGGGATTCAGCGGATCCTGATTCTGCATGGAGGCCACCAGCAGACTGATAAAGCTGGCACGAATCTCCTCGGGGGTCGTACCGAGGGTATTTTTTGCGACCGGGTCAGCCTTGACCGTTGGATCGTAGACCGAGACTTGCTGTCCAGCGACAGTCGTAGTTGCCATGTTGTTAAGTACCTAGAATATCTAAACTGCGCTGCATCAATTCTCGGGCAGCGTTCATCGCCTCGAGATTCATCTGGTAACTCCGCGACGCGGAAATCATGTTCACCATCTCCTCGATCGCGTTCACGTTCGGGTATGTCACAAACCCTTGCGCATCGGCTTGGGGATGTTCTGGTTCGTAAGTACGGCGCCCCGGCGCCTCACTTTCGACAATCGACATCACTTCAACGCCGTCGGCCCCAATGTCCTCCATGGGCACAGAGCGAAACACCACCTGCTTGCTTCGATATGGGCGCCCGTAGGTATCCACCGTACTATCCGCGTTGGCCATATTACTGGCCACCGTGTTCAGACGGAGCGACTGGGCGTGAAGCGCCGTGGAGGCAACGTGAAGACTGCTGATCAGACTCATTAGAAAACCTTAACGACCATCTGGGGTCATCGCATTGACTCGACTACGGAAAGCACCGGCCAAAAACCGCATTTGCGCTTCGGTCTTGGTGACGTTCTCGGCAAAATGCGCGCGCTCAATATCCAAATCAACCGTGTTGCTGTCCATAGAAGGCTGGGTCGACGTGCGAAACAACTGCGTTGGCATACCCGGGCGGTAGGTGCTGGAAGGTAAATGCCCCGTGCTGGTCACCGAAAGAGGCACACGATTGCTATATCCCTGGCCCTCAAGTTGCTCGCGCAGCGCAGCCGAAAAATTAAGGTCCCGGGCTCGAAAACCTGGCGTGTCCGCATTGGCGAGGTTCGAACCCAAAATCTGCTGGCGATAAGTCCTCAACCGCAGAGCAGTTTCGCCAAACGTTAAGGGATCGTACTCGGGAACCGGATTCATAAAGCGCCTTGATAACAACCGGGTTTGATGCAGGTTTCATGCCAAGTCAGTGCAACCATAAAGGTCTGAGCGGTGCCGCTACGACTGACAGAAAGCCCTGCCTGCCCGTACCAAAGGCCCCGCAGCGAGGACAAGCCCGAAGCTTGCCGATGCGAATACGGCAACAATTGCCGGCCCCAAATAAATCGATTGACCGCCTGGTGCGTTGGCCTGACTAGTTCGAAGCCTTAATCAGACGTCCATTCACTGGTTGGACTGGCCGGGCATTCGATCCAACCATTTTGCGAAACAGGGCGATCTGTTCCGCTGATACCGAAACGGGTTGTCGCAACACGATCCAAACCACGCCTTCTGTACAGGGTGGTGTGGTCAGCGAACCGACATATTGCAGGTATTTTGCGCGGTCTGCCGGCAACATTGAGAGCGGGTTAAAGGTCACCCCCTCGCCACTACGCGAAGTGTCGTTGGCGTCAAGCGGCATGTAATCCCAGAGGCGCTGCAACTCTGGATTGCCACCTCCCTCATCAAATAGCACCGTCACGACCGCCAATTCACCATCCTCGGCCCGATGAACGAAATGAGCATCGAGCGCAAAACTCTTTCCGTTGAATCGCTCTTCGGATGGATGATGGAAATGAAACTGCAGCAGCTTGTAATTTTTACCGCGGGCGACGATCTGGTTTTCGCGTCCCGGGCGCACTTCGATGGTGTGCCCGTTGTGAACCACCTGAAAAGCCGCGGGGGCGTAGTCAAACTTAATCTGCTCGAGCGTTAAAGGCGAGAGATCTCGGTCAACCAAATCGATCGGAGATTGGCGGCGCCCCTTAGCACAGGTACCGAACTCTGCGGATAACTTAGCCCATGCTTCTGGTCCGATTGACCCCGAATATCACCAATGCGCTTTGCCATGAGCGGCACTTGGCCCCTCTGGCTTCTTTTCAGCCGTTTTGGTGGGTAGCGTCGGTTGATCGTGGCCGCCCGTCGTCGTTGCTGCAGAGGCCGAAGCTGAAGCCGGTGCGACTCCTTGCGCTCCGGCCTCGGCCGTTTTGGCGGGTGCTTTATCCGCCCCAGGCATAGCCATTTTCTTTCCAACGGCCTGTTCAATGGCTTTGCCGTCTTTGCCCTCCTTCGCCGACGGCGCAGCGCCCGCGGCACTCTTGGCAGGAGCAGGTTTCGGCTCATCACCCGTCTTCATCAGAAGTTCACCCGTCAAGGCGGATTTACCCAGCAAGGCCTTGCGTAACTCCGATTCGATCACAGCGTCGCCCTTACCCCCTTTTGCGTCAGCTTTGGCCTCCGTCTTGGCCTCCGCTTTGGGCTCAGACTTGGTTTCTGCAAGGGATGCCGTTGCAGCGCCAAAAATGAAGGAGGCTGCCACTGCAGTGCCGAAAATCCGATTGAAGTAACCCCGCCGATCGGCAGGTTCAACGTGCAGTTTGAGTCGGCTAGCACTCGGTTTCATGATCATGTTCGATGTCTCAGAGGCAACCATCAGAGTCTCCGGAGCGTGTTTCTGGTGAATAAAATGGGTCCCGCAAAGTCAACCGACGGGTCAACTCAGCGGACCGACCCCGAGGTCTGTGGCCGCGCCGGCGGTCCCGTCAACGGCAACGAGGGAGGGTTAGCCGCCGAAAACCCAGAATTAGATGAATTCTGGTAGGACGAACGCGAACCCGAGTTGGATTCCAACGTGGGCGTAGATCCAGACGAAGCCAGAGGCTTAGACCGGCTTCGGGCGTCAGATGCTACCTCGCCATAGCCGGCAAGATTTTTCTCGGGTCCAGTGTTCGGGCGACGCTTTAGCTTACGGGGGCGCTCGGCCACGACTGGCAGCGCACTGATCACGGCGCTTTCGGAAATGGGGGCCGATGCGTTGAGTGCCAATGCCCCTTTGTCTGCACCCGCGGAACCACGCTTATCGGCTGATTGAGCACCAATCCGTTGGTCCGTTGGAATCGATGGTTTCGATGGAGAAGCGGTTGCGAGAGGATCCGTCGCGGTCGTTTGACTATCCGCCAAGCCAGCCGGGACACCCTGAGGTGGGGCCGCTGGATTCAAATCCATCCCTGGGGCAGGGGCTAGTGACACAATTCGAATCGGCGGAATAGCGCTCGTACTAACGCCATTTCCAGCCCTTGAAACGCGGTTAGGCCCGGGTGTCCCTGCCGCGCTCGGCGGACCCGACGGGACTGCGAACGCAACCGCACAATCTGGCAGGTCATGCAAGCGGATGCCCATCATGGGATCGACCAACGGTAAGGTGACGTTCTTCCTGCTGAAACCAGGCATGAGCGCATTTGAAGCCAATAGCAGTGCATCGCGAGCCAGGGGCGACTGAGGCACCAAGGTCTCGTGGCGCAACTTCCGGCAAACGTCTTCAAGCGCATTGACCTGATCGAGGTTGGCGCCACGACCGGCAACCAGCGCGTCTCCCAATGCGCGGTAGCAACGCGCCACTTCCCCCAACACCGGCGAGTCCTTGGGTCGGAGTTCGTCACTTAAATCATTGGCCACGCATTGCATCCGTGAGCCGTAATCTTTGAAGCTCTGGCAGGTCTGACTACTGGTGGTGCGCGTCAACAACCCAAGACCGCAACGACCACGCACTCCGTCTACCGTGGCGGAAATGTCCGAAGCGGCGCTGAACGACTGCGCAAAAACCGGCACAGTTGCAATTAAGCTCAGGGCAACTCCGAGTGTCAGAGCAAACTTCATCTTCACCGAGTCCATCGAATCAACTCCAACGCGGGGCGCACGGCGGCGTCATATTGCGCTCCAAGTGCCGGCAACAATAAGAGCAGGGCCGCCAAGGCAACGACAATCGTCACCGAAAATCCAACCGCAAACTGTCCAAACTGTGGGCTAGCCCGACCCAGCGCGGCTTGCAACATATTGGCGATCATTAGAAAAACCAAAGCCGGTAAAGCCAATAACGTGCCGACGCGAAGGGCATGCGCTACCAATGCCATCAGCGCGGCGGGTTGTGCCACGTCTGGTAATGAACCGAAGGGTACCACCCGATAGGATTCCACCAACGCTTCGATCAAAACCAGATGGAGATTGGTCGCGAACCCAATTGCGGTGGCAAATAGCCCCAAAAGGCTTCCAATCGGGAGTTCTCTCGACCCAAGTTCGAGTCCATTCGCCTGCGCAAAATTCAAACCGGCCTGTTGACTCAGCAATTCACCCGCTAGATCAAATGCGAGGTAGGCCATGCGAACGGCGAAACCCATGAGTGCACCAACGGCAAATTCAGCCGCCACCTGAGCAATAGTCGCCTGGCCCGGGGCACCAACCGCACTCGATTCAACGGAACTCGCCACAACCACAGCGAGTACCAGAATAATCAGGGCCCGAGCGCGGCGGGGTACACCCCGCATACTCAGCAGCGGGGATGTCAGAAAAAAACCAGATAGTCGGATCAGCGCAACGGTCAGCGTCTGAGCAAAGGCCATCAAGGCAATTTCAGAAAAGTTGAGCATGGCTCGAAGTCAGCTGCCGGGATGATTCGGGGATCACTGGGGGATCACGCGGGTAATTTCAGCCGATCAAACTGGGGATGCGCTCGAGGATCGAGCGGGTGTAATCCACCAGCGATCGCAGCAACAGCGGCCCAGCCAGCATAAAGAACACCAACAACGCGAGAACCTTGGGTACAAAAGCAACCGCAGATTCGTTGACCTGGGTCGCGGCCTGCAGAATACCCAACAGCAGTCCGAGCACCAGAATGACCAACAAGGCCGGCGCGAGCAGCGCGATCATTGCCTCGATCGCCCCATTCGCGATTTCAACGACGCCCGCTAAATCCATGTCCGGTGGCGCCCCTTAACGAACATCAAAGCTGGCAACGAGAGAAGTCGCCAACATGGTCCAACCGTCAGCAAGGACGAATACGACCAGCTTGAGCGGCAGCGTGAACATCATGGGGGATACCATCACCATTCCCATTGCCGTCAATATTGCCGCCACGGCAAAGTCAATAATGATAAACGGCAAATAAATAACGAATCCAATCATGAACGCGGTCTTAAGCTCGCTGGTCACGAAAGCCGGGACGAGGACCGAGAATGGAATGGCCTCGCGGGATTCAACCTGCACCTTTGACAATCGTGAAAAAACCGCCAGATCGTCCTCGCGGGTGTTGCGCATCATGAACTTGCGGATCGGCTCAGCACCCTGCTGTACTGCCTGAACAAAATCCAGTCGCTTCTCGGTGTAGGGAACCCAGCCCCGCTCGTAAGTTTCTTCGAGTGTGGGCCTCATGATGAAGAACGTCAAAATCAGCGAGATACCCACCAACACCTGATTGGGCGGTACACCCTGCAAGCCCAGAGCCTGACGCAAGAGTGAAAACACGATGATGATTCGGGTGAAACTTGTCAGCAATAACAGCGCTGCTGGCAAAAGACTCAGAGCAGTAAAAACAAGTAGCGTCTGAACCGGTACGCTGTAGTTGGTAGTCCCGCCAGCGGCTGGAGTCGCCGTAAACAAGGGAATCGACTGGATCGCCCCGTTTGTGGCCACACTCGCGCCTAAATTGGAAGATTGCGACCACGCCGGATCGACCCAAGCGCCCAGGCCAAGTAACAGAATTAGCGCAAGGGACGCAGCAGCAGAGGAACGCACATTAAGCATAAATTCAGTTTACTGAATCGACTGATTGTCGACCGATTGCACCGGCGAATGGGCTACCGCAAAACTGGAGCGGTCGAGCTCACATAACATCGTAATCTGTTGCGGGGTAACGCCCACAAGTAATCTTCGCCCTTCGAACTCAACCACTGCAATTCGTTCGCGGGTACCCAACATTGCTACCGGAATAACACGGGCCCCGGACCCCCGAGATGCGCCGGGTACCAGTCGGCGGCGCAACCACCAAACCGCGAGACCAAGCACCGCAATGACCGCCAAAAACAGCGCGTTGTTAAAAAAACGCAGAGCGGCGGGAACTTCGTCGCCGGCCCGTGCGAACGGGGAAAACCCCACCAGAACAACCAGCACAAGCGCTGCAATCCCGAGCTTTAGCACAATCGCCGGCCCAACCGTCGGCGAGGCCGCGGCGCCCAGCGACCGCGCTCGAATCATCGGTTCAGTTTGCGCAAGCGCTCGGTTGGCGTCACGATATCGGTCAGACGAATGCCGTAACGATCGTTCACAATGACGACTTCACCCTGAGCGATCAAACAGTTATTGACCATGACGTCCAACGGTTCGCCCGCCATGATGTCAAGTTCAATCACAGAGCCATACGTCAACGAGAGCAGATTGCGTATCTGCATTTTGGCGCGTCCCAGTTCGACCGTGACATGGACTGGGATATCAAAGACCAGATCCAGATCGTGCGCGTTCGCTGGCCCGCCGGAAGCATCGCCGTCAAACTCACTGAACTGCATCTTACGGGTTTGCCCTGCAGCAAGCGCATCACCCAGTTCGTCGCCACCCGGCGCGGTATTGTTATCAGCCATTCGGGGATTCTCCTAGAGCCTTTAAAAGCGGCGCAAGCGTTTTCGTATCGCGCGGGGTCAACGGCCCGACGGACCAAAGTCGCTAAAGCCACCGAGGTCGGCGCCCAGCATTCCACTGTCATTCGTCCCGCCTAACGCACCGCCAAAATCTGCGAATGCGCCACCTTGCGGACCTGTGGACGACATCTGCCGGCCATCCAGGGGGGTTTTCATAAATTCAACCGGGTTTTTCATTTCGTCGGTCTTAACCGCGTACTTGCCATTTTTGACCCCGAACCGACCGCGGATCATCGGCAGATTATCAATATAAATCGTTGTGAGGTCACCGATCTCGACCGGGATAACCTCGCCCACTGCGAGTGACAAAATATCGCCAAGAGTCATCTGCCGCTCAGCCAACCGGGCAACCATCGTCAATGGCGCGGTCTGCACCTCTTCCTCAAGCTTGCGGCCCCATTCACCGTCATCCTCGGTCTGGAAACTCTGCAGATTATTAAACAGCAGCGTCTTGACTGGTTCCAACACCCAAAACGGAATACAGAGGTCGATGTCCCCTTCTCGGCCGTTGATGTTGAGCGTGAACTTGCAATGCAAGACCATCTCTTCAGGGCCGGTGATCTTTGCGAACTGAAAACTCGTCTCAGAACGCATAAACTCAAACTTGACCTCGTAGACGGGCTTCCAAGCCTTCTCGTATTCGTTGAAGATCCCGTCAAGCAAGCGCCGAATGATTCGGAGTTCGGTTGCGGTGTACTCCTTGGTCGTCGCCTTGGGCGGGAGACGACCCTCGCCGCCGAACATATTGTCGATCACGAGATAGACGACCTGCGGGTCGATAATCCAGCACCCGACACCCCGCAAGGGCTTGACGTTAACGATATTGATGTTGGTTTGCTTGGGCAGCTCGTCCAGGAAATCGCCGTAGGCTTTGACCTGTGGCAAGTGGATGCTGACCTCGACGGAGCGTCGAACCAGATTAAACAGCGTCAGACGGACCGTACGGGCGAACCGCTCATGGATAAGCTCCAGCGTTGGCATCCGCCGACGCAGAACGCGATGCATCCGATCGAAAACAAACGGGCGAACCCCCGCCTCGTCCTCGGCCAGCATCCCGCCGCTGTCGTCGGGCTGGTTCTCTTCAGCCATTCTTTACCACCGAGTAAACGGTCATCACTGCATCACGAACTTGTTGAACAGCACCGCCTGCACTGGAAGATCCATTTCCGTCACTTTCCAGAACTGCGCTGCCGCCTCTTTGGCCGCATCACCCACGCGCTCACCCGCGCTGGTGCCACCATATGCCCGGCCGCCCGGCGTCATCACACCAATCCGTTCGAGGTTACGTAAATCGGCGGTCGTTGCATCCTGCTGCAACACATAAATCGCAGTGAGTTGCGGCTCAATAATCGCGTTGATCACCAGAGCGCATTCTCGTGCCATCAAATCTTTTCCTTCGACGGTGGACAATTGTTCCATCGGTCGTGAAGACAAAACGGTGAGCACACGGTCGCGAATCAAAGGGAGGAATTCCTTAACCTTACTCTCGGTCTTGCCGTCAGCGACACGCAGAACCATGGTTGTACTCAGGAAATGCTCACCACCCCTTGAAGGGAGATTAACCAGAAATTCATCGAGCGGCACGAAGACAGGCGCGGTGGGTTGCCTGCGGGCATCCATCTGAGCCTTGAGCCGATTTTCGATGAGGTTCTCCTCCTCTTCTTTGGCTTTTTTCTTGGATTGCCACCACATCCAGCCGGCGGCACCCCCACCAACAATGATCAGGGCAACCACCACCAACCCGATAATCAGCGGGAGTTTGCTTTTCTTAGGTGCGCCATCTTCTCCAGTTGGCATAGCGGCGAGCGCTGTACCGTCTGCTGCGACTTGGACGTCACCGGGCTTGTTTTCTTCAGCCATAGGAAATCTGATTCTGTATGGTTAGGCAAAAAGGCTCAGGGAACTAGTACCAGGCCGGACTTGGGTATTTGAAGCACGAGATTGAACACTTTCACTTGAGCCTCCAGGCGAGCCCGAAGACTGCACCCGGCGATTCGAAGTTTCGGCGAAGGTTTGATTCTGACTGTTTTCTCGTTGCTCGGGTGAACCGAAACCAGAAGAAACTGTAAATGAATCGAGTTTGAAGCCTTCTCGAGACAACGAATCACGTAATGCTCCAGCCGCATTCTCTACTAGAGCGCGCACTGTGTCATCTGCCAACCGAATTGCAACAAATGCTGCACCTGAATCATCAATCCGCATTTCGAAACTCAGGCGCCCCAAATCAGCGGGTGCCAACTCAAGCGTTAGCATACCGCCTCGAAGACGCGCCAAGTCGATCGCGGTTTGATCCAGTGCAACGGGCAGTTGGTCGGCAGTGACCGGCGACTGTACGGTCGTCGGACCGCCGGCTTCTACCCGCAGCGACCCACCGATCGCCTGCGGCGTTACCGCAGAGGACACGCCGGCCCCTGGTAGACCAGACAATGCAGCGTCACCAGCGACGGGCCCCGCGCCTGCCAAGGCGCCAGAGGCTGCCACAACGCCCGACGAAGCAGCGGCACCAACCGATGATGCACCCGCATCAAGGCCCGATGCGCTGCTTGAGCTCGCGAAACCACCGGCCGCGCTGAGTGCGCTGCCAAATGTTGAGCCTGTAGTGCTCTGCGCGGACCCTGCGGAGCCTGAACCTGCACTACCCGCTATTTGAGTAAGGGGACCGGCCTCAGTAGGCGCCGAGGAGCGGCCGCTAAACCCGGCACCGGCGTCATTGCCCGAGCTACCGCTGCCCATCCCACTGGTTCCAGGACCGGCGGCAACACTCGCAGAGACACCCCGGTCTAAGGCACCAAGGGCACCGCCCAGAGAGATTTCACCATCCACATTCTGTTCATCGGAACTGGCGGTCAAAGCACCCAAAACGCCGCCCACCATCCCAGAAGCAATCGCACTTGCGCCGCTAGACTGAGCAACCTGACCAGCCCGAATGCCCTGGGCCAATGAGACACTGGCGGACGTGTTGAGAACGATAGAACTTGGCGACACCGCCACGCCCGCGGAGCTAGACGCTCCAGCAATCGAAACCCCGCCGTTCGCCGGCGAAAGGCTTCTGTTTTGCGCAGCAACACGAGCAATTCTGGCCTGCGCGATGGCGTCGGCCTGATCAAAGGCACGGGCAATCTGTGCAAACCCCTGCACCACGTCCGGCTCGGCAGCCACACTGCCACTCTGTTGAGAGCCTGTTGCGCCTTTCGCGCTAGCCGCTAGCTGAGCCGCGGACAGGGTACCCAGGTCAGCAGACAACGCCCCGGGAACAAATTCGGCGGCAATCAGCCCAGCGTTCGCTACTGCACTTGCGCCCAAACTGCCGACGAGCGATGCACCCGAACCGACGCCCAATAAAGAGATTGCCTCGGGATCAGACCCCGCGGCCGCCATCGATCCGGTCGATGCCGTGGCCTTCGCGGTTGCGCCTGAATCCAATTGAGCCCCAGCCAGCGCTTGACCCGCTCCAGCGCCCGTAGCAGTCGAACCTGCACTCGCGTTAGCCGCGGCGGAGGTCGCGGCTTGATCGACCGCTGTTGCGGTTGCAGCTGCCGCAGCTGACGCGCCCGCAATTGCTTCGGCCGCCGCATCAACGCCCGCGCCGGCTTGTTGTTTTGCTGATGCGGCTTGCGCTGCGATCTTTGCAGAATCGGCGGCGGCACCTGCAGTCTGAATCGAGCGCAATAACCCCAGCTGTCGGGCCATCTGATCGACCCCTTCCGCAGACGCACCCGCCTGGGCTGACGAAAGCGCGCCCCATGCAGATCCTCCGCCTCCGCCTGCCTGTGCGGCCAATGCACTCGCACCACCAACGCCTGAAGCCGAGCCGATCGCACCGACCGCCGAGGCCCCTGAAACTCCGTCATTCGAAGCGCCACCCGATGCGAGCCCCTGCACCACGGCGCTTGCCGACGCGACCGCCGAGGCCATTGCGCCGGCAACATTTGCCGAATCAGCGGCAGCGGCTGACGTCCGCTCAGAATCAGCTCGGTCACCCGGATTGGCCGCTACAGAACCATCACTGGACTTGGCGGAATTTGAATTCGTTGAGCGCTCAGACTGCAACTCAGCGTCTGCGCGATCGTCCCGCTCATCCGCTTGCCCGACCGACAAGTCATCCCTCGCCCCCAAAGCGGTATCACCACTCGAGGCCTCGCGTTCAGCAGACCTGGCCGCCGCCCTAGAATCATCGCGGGCTTCCAGGCGTGCCTCAGACCGCGCATCAGCCTGGGCCTGCGCCTGCACCCGAGCCTCGTCGCGACGCTGAAGTGACTGTTGCGCCGCAAAATCAGCATCCGCCGCCCGCTGCGCAGTTAACGCATCTTCAGATTGCGCCCGGGCCCTAGCTCGAGTGTCTGCTTTGACGCTCGCCGCGAACTGATCAGATTGGCGTTGATCCATTTGCCGTTGATCGGCCTGAATCAACGTGTCTTCTTTAACCGCAGCACCTTTAGCCGCGTCGAGCACGTTGGAAAATGCCACGGAATCACCCGCACGCTCTCGCGTGAGCACGTTGCGCGACGGGTCAACCAACAGGTCGGCAATCAGAAGATCAGGTAGCTTGGGCGTCATGGGTATTCAACTTTAATCGAACGACTCATGCATCCTCCGTGCCAGCCGAATCGTCGACGCGCCGCGAATTAACCAGGTCATCCAATGTCGCTTGTTCGGTGCGCTCCGCTAAGCGCCGGATTCGATCCCGCTCGCGCGCTTCAAAACCCTCGAAAATCCGCGTACGCATCCGATTTTGACCGACAAATTCAACGGCCCCTTCATAACCGCTTCTATTCGTCTCGATCACTGTCGCCTGTTCGGTCCGGGTCTGATCCAGTTTCTTGCGGAACGCGTTTTGCAAATGCAGTTCTTGAGCCGTTGCACCACCGCGCAGACCAGCTAACACGAAGTTGTCGGCGTACTCCTTTGAGTACATCAAGAGCGCCTGCGAGAGATTCTTCGAATCATCAAGCGCCTTCCGCTTACCGCGCGCCTCGATCCGGGCTCGATCTTCAGCCTGTCGGGCCAAGCGCAACAAGGTTTCGATCGTTCGCAGCCGCATCAGGCAAACTGCGCCAAGCGCTCAATGGTCTCAGAAAACGGCGTCGATTCGGTCATGCCCTGCCGCAAGAACGTATTGATCGCATCCCGCTTGGCCAGAGCCCGGTCCAAAATCGGATCGCTCCCTTGCGCATAAGCGCCCATCGACACAAGATCTTGCGAGCGTGACAGCTTGGACCACATCTGCTTGAAAGCCCCCGCACGCGTCATGTGCTGGGCGCTGGCCACGCGCGGCATTGCCCGGGAAATTGATCGTTCCACATCAATCGCAGGGTAATGCCCCATTTCCGACAGATCACGCGACAGAAAAATATGACCGTCCAAAATCGCACGCGCAGTATCTGCCACGGGGTCATTGGTGTCATCACCCTCGAGCAGAACGGTATAGAACGACGTCAAAGACCCCTGCTCATTCGAAGAATTCCCCGCCATTTCGACCAGTTCGGGGATTTTGGCAAACACGCTGGGCGGATAACCCTTGGTAGCGGGCGGTTCGCCCGTTGAGAGCGCGATCTCACGCTGCGCCATACCAAATCGCGACAGCGAATCCAGAATCAACACAGTATGTCGGCCCGTATCCCGAAAATACTGGGCAACGCGGGTTGCATAAAACGCACCCCGCAAGCGGGCCAGCGGTGCAGCATCAGCCGGCGCCGCGACAACGACCGAGCGCTGTAAGCCCTTCGGGCCCAAAATATCGTCACAAAACTCGCGCACCTCACGGCCCCGTTCGCCGATCAGACCGACGACGACGACATCGGCCGCCACCCGCCCAGCCAACATCCCGAGCAGCACGGATTTACCAACACCCGAGCCAGCAAAGATGCCGACACGCTGACCGCGCCCGATCGTCAACAGCGAATCGACCGCACGCACTCCCGTCTCGAGTGGTTCGGAAATCAGCTTGCGGGTCAACGGATTGATTTCGATGCGCTGCTCACCCTGACTCGAACTCGTCACAGGGGGCCGGCCGTCCAGAGGCCGCCCGAGTCCATCGACCACCCGACCCAACAGGCGTTCATCAACCCCCGGCGAGGTTTGTTCAATCACGGAGCGGTGGGCCCCAGCGCTCCGGCGCGGGGTGCGCAACGGATAGACCGCCGCACCCGGCGCAAGCGGACGCGGCTGATCAACCCCCATGTAAAGGGTCACATCCCCGCGAAATCCAACCGACTCGATATCCATCAGTTGCCCGGTCGACGACTCAACCCGCGCAAGTGACCCGATCGGCTGTGGCAGACCCCGCACCTCATAAATCAGCCCGGTCACCCGGTGAAGCGATCCAGTCCGAATCCCCATTGGGGTGGTCCTGAGAGAGTCGCCGGCGTCCGAAAGCTCCGCACGTGATTTGGACAGCGGATCAATACTGGAGGACTCTGCGACCAGGGTCGTCGCGTCCAACTGAGCCGCGCCGGCCATCGCATGGGCCGTTAACCAGCGCGAGCTCGCCCCGGCGGCGGGCGACCCCCCGCTCTCAGTCATCGCCATCCAGCGGCAGCCCTAAGGCCTGGCGCACCAATGCGCGTCGGGAGTTAGCTCCGAGGTCAAGACGCAAGCCCTCTACCTCGACAAAACAAGAGCCGCGAGGGATGTCCTCATCCTCGACCAGCGCCACCTTGCAAACCTGCTGCTCGCCCTCGGCCAAAAGAGCCCACAGCGCCGACTCGGCCGGATGAACCCGCAAGAACAGTTGCTCACCCGGCCGCGGAATCCGGCCTAGAGCCTCGGTTACCGCATTCGTAAAGAATTCGCGTGCCATCGGTTGAC
>Ga0114973_10000876_pt1 | contig 22685 bp, 11 predicted proteins | sample M_140807_MF_Meta_FD_87025 | JGI IMG/M metagenome (GOLD analysis project Ga0114973, IMG submission 87025) | Freshwater microbial communities from Lake Montjoie, Canada to study carbon cycling - M_140807_MF_MetaG | ecosystem: Environmental > Aquatic > Freshwater > Lake | place: Lake Montjoie...
CCGGTTCCTCCTCCTGGTCCCGCACCGGGCCGAGCAGGGCCGACATCAACCGGTCGGTGCCCGTGACCAGGGGGGTGGATGCCGCCGCAAGCATGCGGGGAATGTGGGCGGTGGTGAGCAGGTCGTAAAGCCAGGATTCGGGAGCGTCGCCCGAGGCGCTCAGCTCCATGCGGAAGCGGTCGGACCAGGCCACCAGAGGACGCCAGAACAGCTGATCCACCAGCAGGATCACCACCGCCATGGTGGCCAGGGCCCAGCCCAAGGCCCGCAGATCCTGGGCGGCGATCGCGGCCGCCACGTAGGAGCCGATGCCCGGCAGGGTGTATTCGCGGTTGAGAACGCTGATCGCCTCACTGGCGGCCACAAAGAACCAGCCGCCGCCGAAACTCATCATCGCGTTCCAGAGCAGGGGGATCGCGGCGGAGGGCAGCTCCAGGCGGGTGAAGCGCTGCCAGCGGGAGAGGCGATAAAGGGTGGTGGCCTCCCCCAGCTCCTTCGGCACAGTGCGCAGCGACTGGTAGAAGGAGAAGGTCATGTTCCACACCTGGCTGGTGAAGATCGCGAAGATCGACGCCGCCTCCAGGCCCAGGAGGCTGCCGGGGAACAGGGCGATGAAGCCGGTGACCGTGATCGAGAGGAAGCCCAGCACCGGCACCGATTGGAGGATGTCGAGCAGCGGCACCAGCACCCGCTCGGCGCGGCGGTTGCGGGCGGCGATCCAGCCGTAGATGAGGGTGAACAGCAGGGAGGCCGCCAGCGCAATGAACATGCGCAGGGTGGAGCGGGCGGCGTAGTCGGGCAGGTTGCGGGGATCGAGCGACACCGAAGGGCTCACATCCGGCGGCCGGAAACTCACCATCGCCCCGGCACCAACATGGGCGATCACGCCAAGAAGGGCCAGCACCCCGAGGATCACGGCCAGATCGGGCAACCCGAAGGAATCACTCCGGCGGAGCGATTCGGGCTCCGGCAATGGCTTCATGCCGTTTTCCAAGCTCGCGCGACTTTACGGAGCCGTTCGGGTGTCGGAGATGACGAGGATGCACGGGCCAGCGACGAAGATGAACTCCCAGGCCGGGAGGGTCATTCCCGTGACCTCGCCGGTCAAGGCCAACACCTTGGCGGGTCTGCGGGAGCACAGGGAACCCTGGACATGCGAGCGGACGCGGGCGATACAGTGCGCGCTCGCCTGACCGGGGCCCTGCGCATGGCATCGGAACCGGACCGGGCCGACCCGAAACAGGGCGTGATTCCGCCACCGTCTCACCCTTCTCCAGCCGCTTCCGAGCCCCGGAAATCGGCAATCCTGGCGCCCTGGATGCGCGTCCCGCCCCCCTGGCGGCCGCTGCTGCTGCTCGCCCCGATCGCCGCGGCCCTGGTGGCACGGGGCCTGCTGAACAGCGCTCCCGCCCCCAGCCGCCGCCCGCCGCCCCTGGTGCAGACCGCGCCGGTGGAGCGCGGCTCGATGGAGGAGCGCTACCCGGTCACGGCCGAGGTGCGGCCCCTGGTGTCGGTGGAGGTGCGGCCGGAGGTGAGCGGCACGATCCAGCGCCTCTACTTCCGGGAGGGCACCGAGGTGCGCCGCGGAGATCCCCTGGCCCTGATCAATCCCACGCCCTACCAGGTGGCCCTGGATCAGGCCCGGGCCAACACCAGCCGGGCCCAGGCCCGGCTCAGCGAAGCCCAGGCCCAGCGCCGTCTGGCCGAGGCCCAGCTGCGCCTGGCCAGCGATCGGGCCCGCCGCTACCTGGGCCTCAGCCGCCAGGGAGCCCTCAGCCGCGACGACGAAGAGAACTACCGCACCCAGGAGCTGGTGGCCCGCGCCAACCTGGCCGCCCTGGAAGGCAGCCGCGCCAGCGCCGAAGCCGAGCTGGCCGCCGCCCGCGCCGCCGAGGCCGCCGCTCGCCTCAACCTTGACCACACCCTGCTGCGTTCACCGATCAGCGGCCGCATCGGCCAGCAGCGGATCAGCCCGGGCAACCTGGTGCGCGAACAGGAGGGCAAGCCCCTGGTGGTGATCAACCAGACCGATCCCCTCGATGCCATGTTCGGCATCCCCCAGCGTTGGGAGGAGCGGGTGCAGGTGGGGCAGCGGCTACGGATCGAGGGACATCCGGGCCTGGAGGGGCGGATCGTTTCGCTCGACAACACCACCAACGCCAGCACCGGCACCGTGATGGCCAAGGCGCGGCTGGAGGGGGTCACCACCGGCCTGACCCCGGGCGAGACCGTGAACGGCAGCCTGCTGGTGCGGCGCCTCGACGGCGCTCTGCTCCTGCCGACCGCGGCGGTGCAGCAGGGGCAGCAGGGTCCCTTCGTGTATGCGGCCCGCGGTGGCAAGGCCGTGCTGGTGCCGGTCACGGTGTTGACCAGCGACGGCCGTCGCAGTGCCGTGAAGGCCGACCTGCAGCCCGGTGAGCCGGTGGTGGTGGCCGGCCAGTTCGCCTTGATGCCCGGCGGCCTTTTGCGCACCGGTGCCGATCGCCAGGGCCGGGGCGGCGGCGGCGAGGACCAGCGCGGATCAGGGAATGCCGCAGGCAACCGGCCCAAGCAGCAGCCATGAACCTCTCCGCGGCGGCGATCCGCCGGCCGATCGCCACCCTGCTGCTCAGCCTGGCCCTGGTGCTGGCGGGCCTGGTGGGCTACGGCCAGCTGGCGATCAGCGATCTCCCCAACATCGACTTCCCCACCCTGCAGGTGAGCGCCGCCCTGCCCGGGGCGGACTCGGAAACCATGGCCAGCGCCGTGGCCCTGCCCCTGGAGCAGCAGTTCTCCAGCCTGCCGGGCCTGGCCACGGTGACCTCCAGCAGCACCCAGTCGAGCAGCCAGATCACCCTGCAATTCGACCTTTCCCGAGACATCGACGCCGCCGCCCAGGACGTGCAGACCGCCATCTCCCAGGCCCAGCGGCAGCTGCCCGCCGGCATGCCCACCCCCCCCTCGGTGCGCAAGGTGAACCCGGCCGAACAGCCGATCCTCTACCTGGTGCTCACCTCCTCGGTGCTGCCGCTCTCGGAGGTGAACCGGGCCGCCGAGATCCAGATCGCCCAGCGCCTCTCGATGCTGAATGGCGTGGCCCAGGTGAATATCTTCGGCGCCCAGAAATATGCGGTGCGGGTGAAGATGCGCCCCCAGCAGCTGGCGGCGCGACAGCTCGGGGTGAACGATGTGGTGGCGGCGGTGCAGAGCGCCAACTCCACGATTCCAGCTGGCACCCTTTACACCCCGGAGCGCACCTACGCGATCCGCGACAACGGCCGCCTGCTCGATGCCGCCGCCTTCGCCGATCTGGTGGTGGCCTACCGCAACGGCTCCCCGATCCGCCTGGCCGATGTGGCCGAGGTGAGCGACAGCGTGGCCAATGAACGGCTGGCCAGCCGCTTCAACGGCGTGCGCTCGATCGTGCTGGCGGTGCAGCGCCAACCCGGCAGCAACGCCGTGGCGATCAACCAGCGGATCCTTGCGCTGTTGCCTGAGCTGCGGGAGCGGATCCCCGCCGCGATCACGGTGCGGGTGCTCTACGACCGATCCGAGAGCATCCGTTCGGCCATCGACGACGTGCAGCACTCGCTGCTGCAGAGCGTGCTGCTGGTGGTGGGGGTGGTGGTGCTCTTCCTGGGCTTCACCACCACCGCCCTGATCCCGGGGCTGGCGATCGCGGTGTCGCTGATCGGCACCTTCGCCGTGATGGCCCTGCTGGGCTATTCGCTCGACAACCTCTCCTTGATGGCCCTCACCCTGAGCGTGGGCTTCGTGGTGGATGACGCCGTGGTGATGGTGGAAACGATCGCCCGGCTGCAGGAGGAGGGCCTCGATCGGCGCACGGCGGCCCTGCGGGGTGCCCAGGAGATCGGCCCAACGATCGTGTCGATGACCATCTCGCTGATGGCCGTGTTCCTGCCGATCCTGCTGATGGGGGGCCTGCTGGGCCGGCTGTTCCGGGAGTTCGCCATCACCCTGAGCGTGGCAATCGCCTTCTCAGGCCTGGTGGGGCTCACCCTCACCCCGATGCTGAGCGCCCGCTTTCAGGAGCCCCCCGGCGCGGGCGGTGCGCTGGCGGAGGGGGGAGCAGCCTCCCTTCTGACCGCCAATGGCACCGGGCGAATCCCAGGGCTGGGGGGGCTGCTGCGGCGCACCCAACGCGGGCTCGATCGCCTGATCGCCGCCTTCAACCACCAATTTGAGCGGCTGTCGCGCTTCTACGCCCGCACCCTCGATCAGGCACTGCAACACCCCAGGCCCACCCAGACCCTCTCGCTGCTGCTGGTGGCCTTGGGCCTGGTGTTCTTTCTGCTCATTCCCAAGGGCTTCATCCCCGATGTGGACACCGGTCAGATCACGGTGTCAACCCAGGCGGCCGAGGGGGTGAGCTTCACCACCATGGCTGGGCTGCATGAACGCCTGAGCCGCAAGGTGCGGGCCCATCCGGCGGTGGAGGGGGTGAACAGCACGATCGGCCAGGGGGGGCCGAATGGCTCGGCCAGCAGCGGGCGGCTGTTCGTGAAACTCAAACCCCGCAGCCAGCGGCGTCAGTCGGCCCAGCAGGTGGTGCGCGAGCTGCGCCGCAGCGTGAATTCCGTGCCGGGCCTGCGCGGTTTCGCGCGATTGCCGGCGGCGGTGAACATCGGCGGCACCAGCAGCCGAGCCAAGTATCAGTTCTCCCTCCAGACGCCCGAACTCAGCGATCTGGTGCGGCTGGCGGCCACGCTGCAACGTACCCTGCGCGAAATTCCGGGGCTCACGGAGCTCAACAACGACCTGCTCGCCGCCAACCCCCAGCTGGATCTGCGCATCGACCGGGACCGGGCCGCTTCCCTTGGTGTCTCGGTGGCCGATGTGCAGACAGCCCTGGCGGCCAGCTTCGGCGAGGGGCAAATCTCCCAGATTCTGCGCGGCGATGGCCAGTACCCGGTGCTGGGCGGCGTGGTGGCGGCGGACCAGGGGACCAGGAGCGACCTCGACAAGCTGGCGATCCGCAGCCGCAGCGGCGCCCTGGTTCCCCTCTCCAGCCTCACCGCGGTGGCGGAATCGGCCGGTCTGGTGGCGGTGAACCACACCGACCAGCTGCCCTCGGTGAATTTCTCCTTCAACCTCGCGCCGGGCCAGTCGCTGGATCGGGTGAGCCGCGAGATCCGGACTCGGGCCGCGCCGCTGCTTCCCCCCGGCAGCAGCCTGGATTTCCAGGGCGACGCCCGCGTGTTCAGCCAGTCACTGGCCGGCCTGGGCGGGCTGCTGCTGGTTTCGGTGCTGGTGATCTACGCGGTGCTTGGGATCCTCTATGAAGATCCGATCCATCCGCTCACGGTGCTCACCAGCCTGCCGCCAGCGGCGGTGGGCGGCCTGGCGATGCTGATTCTCTGCAACGCCGAACTGAACATCTATGGCTTCATCGGCCTGATCCTGCTGATCGGCCTGGTGAAGAAGAACGGCATCATGATGGTGGATGTGGCCAATCAGCTGCGCCTCGGCGGCGCCGACGCCACCAGCGCAATCCGCCAGGCCTGCGCGCTGCGGTTCCGGCCGATCATGATGACCACCGCCGCCGCCATCCTCGGCACGGTGCCGCTCGCTCTGGGCTTCGGTGCCGGCGGCGATGTGCGCCAGTCGCTGGGGCTGGTAGTCCTGGGCGGACTGCTGGTGTCGCAACTGGTGACCCTCTACGCCACGCCGGTGTTCTTCGTGGCGGCGGAGCGCCTGGCGGAACGGCTGGGGCTCAGGCGGGACCTGGAGCCGCTGAGCGCGCAAACGGCGGAACGCACAGCCGAGCCCGGAGGCGAACGGCGCGCCGAGCGAAAAGGTGAGCTGGCTGGTGAGCTCAGCGATGAGCTGAACAGCAAGCCGGGCCCAGGGAGGCGGATGGAGCGATGAGAGTGCCCGCCACCACGACCTACCGCCGCAGGCTGCTGGCGATCCTGCTGGCTGCTCTGGCCTTCCGCAGCCTGGCGGCCCTGATCCTGCCCCCCGGCTACGACGAGAGCTACTACCTCTTCTACGGCCAGCATCCGGCCCTCAGCTACTTCGACCACCCGCTGGCCACAGGGTTGTGGTCTTGGCTCGGCAATGCTCTGGGGGGCTCAATCGTGGCCCTGAGGGTTCCGGCCCTGCTGAGCTACACCCTGGCCACGGCACTGCTGGCCGAGGCCTGCCGCCCGATCTTCGGGCCGCGGGCGGCGCTGCTCACGGCCGGGCTTGCCAGCCTCTCGCCGCTGCTGCTGGTGTGCGGCGGCCTGCTGCTGCTGCCCGATGCCCCCCTGCTGCTGGCGGCGGCCCTGTTGGCCTGGTGGCTGGCCCGCCATCCACTCAGCCGCCCCATGGGCATCGGCGGAGCCGTGGGGCTTGGAGTGATTCTCGGCGCCCTCACCCTCTGTAAATACCAGAGCTTCCTGGTGCTGCTCTCGCTGCTGGCGCTCCGGCTGGCCCAGTCGCTGGGCAGCCGCCGCTGGCGGCCCGGCGAAACCCTGCTGGTGGTGCTCTCCTGGCTGGCGGTTTCGGCGCCGCTGTGGATCTGGAACGCCCGCCTCGGCTGGGTGTCCTTCGGCTTCCATGCCGCCCGCACCAACCATCACGTGGGGTTCCACCCGGCTGGCCCGCCCCTGTTGCTGCTCAGCCAGGCGCTGCTGCTGTTTCCCCCCATCGCCCTGGCCGTGCTTCGCGGTCTGGGGGATCGCGAGCGAGGTGGCCATGATGACGACGACGCGGGTGCCGACCCGGCTGCCCGCGCAGAATTCCGCCGGACCCTGCGCTGGATCGTGCTGCCGCAGGTGGCCTTCTTCCTGCTCCTGGCCGGTCGGATGCAGGTGCTGCAGAGCTGGCTGGTGCCCGCCTGGTGGCTGGCCCTGCCCCTGGCGGCAGCCCGGCTGGCGCCGCTCTGGCGCGCGGGAAACCGGGGCCTGCGCCGCGCGGCCTGGATCACCGCCACGGTGGTGCCGGCGCTATGCCTGCTGGTGGTGGCTCACATCCGCTGGGGCGTGGCCTCGGCCCTGATCCCCGCAGGGGTCGACACCTCCGACCAGCTGGTGGATTCGGGCGCCTTGCGCCAAGCCCTGCGCCGCGATCCCACGATCTGGAAGGCCCTCACCGAGGCGGAGGTGATCGCCAGCAACCGCTATGAACTGCCGGGCTTTCTCGCCCTGGCCCTGCGGGGCCACAGCCGCGCCCACTACACCACCTACGGCAGGGATCCGCGCGGATTCCGCTTCTGGGCCGGGGAGATCGCTCCGGGGGCGCGCCGGGGGGTGCTCTACGGCTTCGTGGATGGCAATCACCGGATCGCCACAATGCGCAGCCCCAACCGTTTCCAGGACCTGCGGCCCCTGGGGCAGATTCAGATGATGCGGGGTGGCCGAAAGGGCCTGACCCTGGAGTTCTACAGCTTCACCCCGGCCGGAGAACAGCCCGGCGTGCCCACGAGCGTGGAGGCGGTTCCGGGGGCCTAGCCAGGCACGGAGCCCCGCAATGCTCGCCCTTGGGGCACCGCGATGGCTGCCGGATCGGGCCCATTTCTGGCCGGCTGGCTGACCCCCAGCATCCGGGCAGCGAGCTGGCGTGCGGCTGGAGCCTGGGAACCGCGGCTCCGAGGCTGGTGCGATCCGTAACCTCCCCAGCGGAGGCCGATGCTGCCAGGCCGGTGCTGCCGAGGGAGCACCACCACCTTCGCGCTTGAGCCCCGCTCGGGCTGTCAACTCGGTCAGGATTGGATTCGCGTCGCCATCGCCCGTGAACTGGACCACCGCCTCCATCCCCAACCTCAGCGGCCGCCTGGCCCTGGTGACCGGGGCCAGCAGCGGCCTGGGCCTGGAGACCTGCCGCGCCCTGGCCGCCCGAGGCGCCACCGTGGTGATGGCCTGCCGCTCCCGCCGGCGCGGGGAGGCCGCCCGCCAGGCCTTGCTGACGCCCGTGGCTGCGGGATCGCCAGCCCCAGACTCCAACCAACCCGGCAACGCCGGTGCCACCGAGGCTGACGGCGCCACCGCCGCACCCGCCTGGGGTGCCCTCGATCTGCTGGATCTCGATCTGGCGGACCTGGCCAGCGTGCGCAGCGCCGCCGCCGAGGTGGTCGAGCGCTACGGGCGCCTCGACCTGCTGATCAACAACGCCGGCGTGATGGCCCCGCCCCGCACCCTGAGCCGCGATGGCTTCGAGCTGCAGTTCGCCACCAACCACCTCGGGCACTTCGTGCTCACGCTGCTGCTGCTGCCCCTGCTGCGCCAGAGCCCGGCGGCGCGGGTGGTGCATGTGACCTCCGGCGCCCAGTATTTCGGCCGTATCGCCTTCGACGATCTGCAGGGGGAACGTCGCTACGACCGCTGGCAGGCCTACAGCCAGAGCAAACTCGCCAACGTGATGACGGCCGTGGAACTGCAGCACCGCCTGGAGGCCGAAGGCAGCGGCGTGCTTTCGCTAGCGGCCCACCCCGGCCTGGCCCGCACCAACCTGCAGCCCGCCTCGGTGGCGATGAACGGCTCCCAGCTGGAGGCCTTCGCCTACCGGCTGATGGACCCCCTGTTTCAGAGCGCCGCCATGGGGGCCCTGCCCCAGCTCTATGCCGCCACCGCGCCGGAAGCCTCGCCCGCCGGCCACTACGGACCCGACCAACTGGGGGGAATGCGGGGCTATCCCAAGGCGGTGCGGATCGCCCCAACGGCCCAGGACAGCGCCCAGCGGCAGCGGCTGTGGAGGGTGAGCGAGGAGCTGGGGGGAGTGACGCTCTGAACCCAGCCGCCAGGAGGCACAACGGCCCAGGCGAGCGCAAAGCACGATTTCAGCTATTCAGCCCCCAACACTTTGCTCTTGGAAATAGCTCACGAGCGGCCTGAATAACCAAACCCAGACGAGCGAAGGCAGCAAACTTTACCAAACCTTGACAAGCGTGGTAAAATAAAATCTTATCGTAGCAAATTTGATGGAAAAAATAATCTCCCAGCATGGCTTATTTCGCTTTTCAGGAAGACTTCGCAATACCCTTTCCTTAACCATTAAGAAGCAGCTGAGATGGGCTCTTTCCCGCACACAACCAGATCGAATCAAAATTGTTTATTGCCTCACATCCTCGGGTCAAGATCTTTACGAGGCCATGACCCTGGTGTCGCTCAGCACCCTGCGGCGCACCAATCCTTTAGCCCATGTGACGATCATCTGCGATCATCACACCTACGCGGCCTTGAAGGCATCAGGCAGTCCACTGTTCGAGGCTGCCGATGCCATCGCTGGCGTCACCACCCCAGAGGAAGCGCCTGGCTATCGCAACCGCTTTCTGAAAACCCAGCTGGGCACCTTGATTGATGGTCCTTTCCTATACCTCGATAGCGACACCATTGTGCGTCGTTCGCTAGCGCCCCTCAACAAACTCTCTGCCGACATCGCCGCAGCCCCCAACCATTCGACCGATAGCGTAGAAAAACAGTTGTGGCATGAAGACCAGGCCCATCTTCAGGCGATGGGTTGGCAGGTCAATGCCCCTTATTTCAATGGCGGGGTGATCTGGCACCAAGGCACCCCTGCCAGCCGAAATTTTTCTCAGTCCTGGCATCAGAACTGGCTCGACGGTGTGCAACGAAGTGGCCGCTGGCGCGACCAGACCGCCTTCAACCACACCCTCGCCCAGGTCAGCGGTCTGCAGATTCAAGGCCTGGGCCATCAGTGGAATGCGCAGTATTGGGCAACCCCAAGCAGTGCCCAAGGCGCACGCATCTGGCACACCTACTCCGCCGCCGGAGCCATCGCCGAACGCCAGGATGAGTTGTTTTTCCAGTGCTGCCAGCAGGTGCTCGCCAGCGGCGGTAAGGAGCTCTCGGCCGAATCGCCCCTGATCAAGACCCTGGTCCGTGCGCCCAGCCCCAGAGGGCACTGATGGCCTGAAGGCGCTGTCTTGCGCAGCCAGCCCGTGCTCGCTCAGGGAGATCCCGACGGGCCCGCCTGGGGCTTCTGCGCCGCTTTCGCGCCTGAACCCACTGCTTCGTCCGCCTCCCGAGCCGGGAACGATTCGAAATGGGGGCGGGCCGATTCGTAAAAGAAGAGATCAATGCCGCGGTACCCCCGCCCCAGCACGAAATCCAGCTCCCTGCGGAGCTGGGACGGCTCCTTGGGCTGGCTTCTCAGACCCGCCAGCAACCCGATCCGCACCGGCACCCGCTGGGCCGCCTCCACCAGACTCGGGTGGCCCAGTTCCCGACCCAGGGCGGCCAGGTTGTTGCGGTAGATCTGCACCACCACCTCATCCACCAGCCCCCGCCGCACCCAGGTGCTCCAGTCAGCCAGATAGTGGCTGTAGGAAAACTCCTGGGGATTCGGTGACACCGAAATCCGCACGGCCGGGCAGGCGGAGTTAAGGGCGCCCCGAAGCCGCACCAACAGCGCCGTGACCTGCTCGGCCCGCCAGGCGATCCAGGCTGGATCTTCCGGCACCGGGGTGGGATTGCGGCGGCCTGCGTCGGTGGCCCGCCAGGCCGCCAGGGTGGCGGAGTCGTAGCCGAAGCGCACCGGATACCCCAGGTGGTCGTCGAACTGGATCGCCTCCAGCGGCAGGCTGGTGCAGGCATCCACCACCAGGTCTTCGAGGGCCTGCTGCACCTCGGGCAGGATCGGATTCAGCCACACGCGGTTGAGCCCGGGGCTCTCCGGCCAGAGGGTGGAGCCGCCGGCATCACGCAGCAGGAGGTCTTCGCGGCCCACCAGCCAGGGTGCCCCGGCGGGGGCCATCAGGCCGAACTCGAACCAGCCCACCCGCTCCAGGCCGGCCTGGCCGAGAGCCGCCAGCAGCGAGGCGGTGGGGTCAGCCGTCCGGACCGCTGCGGAGCTCCGGGGCGCCGCTCGGCGTGCCACGGCGGCCGGAGCGGGGGGGGGCAACTGCGGGTCGGTGGGAATGGCGAGGCGATTGCGGGAACGTGCCGGCGTCCAGGTCACCACGCCGGCGGTGTAAAGGGGCAGGGCCGCCCGGCGAAAGCCGTTCTGGCGCAGAAACAGCAGGGCCCGCCCCGCTTCGGCCGGGTCGTACATCACGGCGCTGTCGACCGTGGTGAGCCACACGCCGAGCGCTGGCTCCGCGATGGCCAGGCCAGGGGATCGCCCGCCAGCGGAGAGGGGGCCGGGGAGTGGATTGGCCGGCGCTCCGCTGGCCGGAGCTGGGGCGGCGGGATCGCGCACGGCTGACGGGGAGGAGGTGGGGATGGGGGGCTGATCGGCAGCCGCAGCCAGGCCCCCCGGGGACTGCGGGGCCATCAGGGTGAGCAGCAGCAGGGAGCAGGCCAGCCCTGGGGGGCAGGCCCAACGCGCCCTTGGTGCGCACCGTCTGGGGGGGGAAGCCCCGGAACGCTCGCATAGGGGTGCCATGGGAGGGGTGGTCCTGCGGGCCAGAGCGGAAGTGCCGGAGGGATGGCAGAAGGATGGCCCACGGCGGGGTGTTCCGGCTCCCTGCCGCCGGTATCCCGCAACGGGACGGGAACGGCAGCCAGCCCTAGGGTCCAGCGCGATGGTCGGGATTGGGAGCGGGTGGGGACACTCCGGATCGCGCCTCCGACCGGCGCCAGGATCCTGGCGCCGATCAGGCGGAGCAAGGCATCCGGGAGCGGGTCTGCCCCGGCCACACCCGGCGGCATGCAACCCCTGGGCGGCGGGCGAGTGGCCTTGCGGCTGCCCCGGTCTGCGCCCTTGCCTGCGCCCGTGGCTGCGCCAGCGGATGGCCCCAGGGAACCGCAGCAGATCGCCGCCTCAGCGCCGCCCGGGGACCCCCGAACCAAGGGCGGTTGGCCGAGGGCTTGGCTGAGCTGCCGTGACGGCCGCACGGAGCGGAGACCCCCCTGGCAGCCTGGCGCGCTGAGCTTCGGCCTGGCCGGCCCAGTGGCATCGCGACGCCGTTCCCCTGGACGCTCAGCCCTGACCCTGGCCCTGGGCCTCGCCATCCCCCTGGCCCAGTTCCCCGCCGCCGCCCTTGGGCCCCAGACGCCCCTCCCCCAGAAACAGCCGAGCGAGCCGCCGTGCCGGCGCCAGGGCCAGCGCCACTTCGATGTGATCCTCTATGGCGATGAACCGGCAGGGGTGATGACAGCCCTGGAACTGAGCCGCCAGCTACCGCGCCTGGCCGGCCTTTCCCGCCCCCGCATCGCCCTGCTCACCCCCTCCGATCTGCGCGCGGGCCTGGGGGGCACCATCGCCCGCTCCGGCCTGGCTTATCTCGATCGCAACCAGGTGCCACGCGACATGTGGGGTGCCCTGCCCCCCTTCGCTCCCTCGTCCGATCTCTATCGCCGCTTCCTGCGGCTCACCGGGGTGCACCAGATCGCCGTGGACCCCCGCAAGGCATCCCGGGCCTTCCAGCGGGCCCTGGGCAGGGCGAGGGTCACCCTTTTGGCTGGCGTGGAACCCACGGGCACCGAGCTGGAGCCGGCCCCAGCCCCACCCTGGGCAACGCCCCCCCCGGCGGGTCAGCGCCTCTGCGTGATCGAAACCGCGGGCCATGGCCGCCTCGGCGCCGACCTCTTCATCGATGCGAGCCTCGGCGCCGACCTCGCGCATCGGGCCTCGGTGCCTTTCCTGCGGGGGCTGGGGCCCCGCGGGCTCTCCAGGGAAAGCATCTCCCTGGGCTGGATCTTCGAGGTGGAGGGCCTCACGATCACCCAGATGCGCAACCTGGAGGAGCAACTCACCCGGCGCCTGCTCGACCGCCGCGACCGGGAAGCCCAGCACTGGCTGGTGGGCTGGCCGGCCTACCGGAACAACCGCCAGCGCCTCCTGGCCGACCTGGTGGACCAGCGCGGCAACCCTCTGCTGTTCTATTCCGCCACCAGTGACAGCGCCGACCAGCAGAGTCCGGCGCTGAGCATCGCCGTGCATGGCGAGCAGGGGCTCGCCCCCGGCCTCCGGCATGCTCCGGCCCGGATGGATGCCGCGAACGTGGCCATCCTGCCTGACCGGCTCAGCTTCAATGCCCTGCTCTTCCGCAACAGCGCCGATCAGAATCGCGAGGTGATCGCCCGCCACGGCCGGCCCCTGGGCTGGATGGTGCCCGCGGCGCAGGATGTGGAGAGTTTCTTCCTGCGCCATGGAGCCCGCAGGGTGCACTGGATGCCGGAGCTCTACATCCGCTCCGCCGACCAGATCGCCCATCCCCGCATGGCCCTGAGCGCCGGTCTGATGGCGCGGGGCGGCGTGGCCCGCCAGGAGGCCCTGGGCACCTTCAGCTATCACCTGGATTTCCGCGGCGGCATCTCCGCCTACGTGCCGCCCGCCAAACCCACCTTCAACTTCGGCTATCGCCACACCCTGCCGCGGGAGGTGAGCAACCTGGCGGTGCTGGGGCCAGCCAGCGGCTTCGGCGGCCTCGGCGAAGGAGCCGGACGCATCATCGAACTCAACATCTCGGTGGGCCAGGGCCTGGCGATTGCCTCGGCCCTGGCCCTCGGGCGCCACATCCCTCTGGCGGCCGTTGATCCCCGCGAGGTGGCGCGTTTGATGCCGGCCGGCTTCACGCCCTACGGACGCCCCTCGGGCAGCACGGCCTTCAGCCTCTTCCTCGGCCGCCTGCTCTACCGGTTGGAGACCTGGTTTCCGCGCTGGCCCTGGGAACCCGAGTGGCATCGGCCCCTGGCCTCCTGAGGGGGCTCCGGCCTCCCCGCGGGGCCCATCCATCCGCTGCGGGCAGGCCGACCCCCTCACACGGGCGGCGGAGCGGGGAACCGGAGCCTTCGGGTCACGGGCTGCGCCAGTGTCAGATGCTGGCGCCCCCCCAGGCGTTCCAGCCAGACCAGCACCGCCAGGGCGTGCAGCAGCACGGCGGGCCAGAGGGAGCCACTGGCCTGATAGAGCGCCGTTGTGGCCACCCCCAGCAGCGCCGTCTGGAGCAGAAAGCGAGGATCGTGGAACACCCGCTCCGCCCGGCGGTACCAGAGCCGCCCGGCCAGGGGGTGATACAGCACGAACAGCCCAATGCCCAGGGCGCTCCAGGCCAGCAGCACCGGCCAGGGGGTGGCTTCGCCGGGATGGGGCAGCAGGGCCCCGCGGAACAGCAGCTCCTCGCCAAGGGCGGGCATTGGCAGCAGGGCGGCGGCCGCGCTCAGCAGGCGGCGCGGCCGAGGCCAGGGGTGGCTCGGCTCCAGAAACCCGGAAGCGAGGCCCACGACCAGGGCCGCCGCTGCGTAGAGCGCAAAGCCCACCAGGCAGAGGCCCAGCCGGCGGGCATCGAGAGGCGCCAAAAGGCCATCCGCCAGACGGCGCTGCAGCTCCCCCACCAGGGGCAGGCGGCCCAGCAGCAGGGTGGGTGCCAGGGGTTCGTAGCGGGGATTGGCGCCGGGGATCTGGTTGGTGCGCAGGATCCACAGGGGAGATCCGCGATGCAGGAAGAGGGCGGCGAAGGCGTCATGACCGCGGCGGGGCAGGATCGAATGGAGGCTCAGCAGGCCATCGAGGGGGCTCAGGCCCCGCTGGAAGCGCGCCCCTGCCGGCGCCTCGGCCATTCCAGGCTCCTGCCGCGGGACCGGTCCGGCCTGATCGGCCGCCCGCAGGGTGGTGGCGATGAGCTGGCCATTGCGCTGCCAGTCGGGTCGCACGATGCCGAAGGGCACCAGCACACCCTCGATGGCCCGCCCCAGGGTCTCCCCGCTGGCCTCACCACCCGCGGAATACGCCCCGGACCCCAGGTCGCGGCGCAGCAGCGCCACCGTGGACCAGAGCGCCTGGGCCGAATCCTGCACGCAGGAGGTGGTGGCGGTGACGGCGGCGACGCCGCGGCCATCGCCGCTGCGGTAACGGGCCATCAGCACCTCGGCCTGAAGCCGCAGCGCCGCCAGCAGGGCCGGATCCTGCCGCACGAGCACATCGGAGATCGGCCGCAGGCCCAGCCAGCCCCGCTGCAGATCACCGCTCCAGGCACTCCAGTCCTGGCTGCCGGCCACGATTCCATCGGGATTGTTGGCGTAGATCTGGTGGTAACGCAGATCAAAACGCGGCTCTCCACCAAAGGGATCGGCGATCACCTCCGCCTCGCCGAAGGCGAAATGCCCCGTCACGGTGTATCCCGGTGTGGGCTCTCCGCCGGGGCCACCGATCCCCCCGAAGGCATGGATCAGCAGGGCATGGTCGCCGATCGCCCAGGGCCGGGAGCCGCCATCGGGCTCAAGGGCGGTGCGGTAAAACGTGCCTCGCCGCGTGGCCGCTGCGCTCCAGTTGCCTCGGGCCAGATGGCCGAGGCCAGAGGCGGTGCCCCGCAGCTGCCGATCGGGGTGGAGCTGCACCAGGGCCTGGGGCAGAAGCGCCTGCACCGTGAAGATTCCATCGGCCGCCGGCGCGCCGTAGATCGTCCAGCCCTCCGCACCGATCGGGTTGTCGAGCAGACCATCGGCAGAGAAGACCCGCCGGCCATCGCGGTTGGGGGGCTGACTGGGGATGCGCACCGTCTCCTCGGGTCCCCCGTAGCCGTGCTGATCAGGGTCGTAATGGCGCACCAGAAACAGATCGGAGCCCGATCCCGGCCCCATCGGCAGCGCCTTCAGAAGCCGCACCCGCGCCATCCAGCGCCCGCTGATCTGCACCGGCGGGGTCGCGATCCGCAGCAGCGGCCCCGGCGGCTTCCCAGGAAGGGGGGCGCGCAGGTCGGCGGCATCGCCCAGTTCCACGCCCTCGAGGCGCACCGTGAGGTCATCCTCCGGGCGGGCCCCGGCCAGGGATTGGAGCGGCCCCACCCTGGGGCGGCCATCGAGGCGCCAGGACACCACGTTGCCCTGGGCCGCCAGGGAACGGGCCTCCGCTCCAAGGTGGATGTCGGTGGTGAGAAGGGCCACCAGGGCCCGCAAGCGGGGCTGATCCGCCCAGGCCAGGGGCAGCCGGCGCCCCACCAGGTGGGCCGCGGCGGCCGGGGCCTGCTCCACCTCCAGCCACACCCAGTCCTCGCCGCTGGCGGCGGCCTCGGCCGGGGCCGGCAGGATCAGCCGGCCGACCCAGTCGGCATGGGGTCGGTAGAAGGCAGGATCGGGGTGGCGTTTAAGCGGATAGAAACCGGGACGGTTGAAGGGAGCGTGCCGAACCAGGGCGTAGGAGGAGCGGTGGGCCTGAGCCGGAACCCCTGACGCCCCTGCGCCCGCCTGCAGGGAACCAGGCAGCAGCAGCAGGGCCAGGACGAGCAGCCCCCAGGCGATGGGCGCACGCCAGCGCCTGCCGGATGAGACCTGCCTCAATCGCGCCCCATCCCAGCGAGCCATGCCGGGCCCGATGGAGAAACGCTGGGGATCGGCGAGGGGACGACGGTTTGCACCGGTGTGCTGCGTTAGCGGCCGATGCGGGGCGGCCATTCCCGGAACAGGGCCCCGGCGGGGCAGGCCCATGCGGCGACAATTAGTTTATGGGTACTTACCACCTGGGCAACGACGCCAGCCGATGCAGAGGCGCACCTACGGCATCCTGGCTGCTGGGTTGATCGCCGCCACCGCGGTTGCTCTCACCACCCTTCAGGTTTCCCACCAGCAGGGGGCCTCGGCGGATCGATTCAGGCTTGAACGCCAGTGGCGGCCGCTGGACACCCAGCCGGAGCCCACCGTGCGGCTTCCCGGTCAGGCCCTTCTGCTGAGCGAACCCGCCGACGGTCCTGGGAGGGGTTGGAGCGATCCGCTGGCAGCGGTGCCGGTGTGGATCCTGAGCGGCCTGCCGTTGATCCTGAGCGCCCTGCTGGCCTGGGGATCGGAACGGCGGGCTCGCCATCAACGCCAACTCCTTGAGCGCCTCCGGCAGGACCCCCAGACGGGCCTCCTCTCCCGCGCCACCCTGGAGCATGACCTCCAGGATGCCGCTCAGGTGGGATCGGCCCGCGGCGCGGCCAGGGATGGACCACCCGGCCTGCTCACCATCGTGACCCTGCGGCTGCTGGAGCGCCAGCAGGCCTTTCTGCCAGACCGGGACATCGCCAACCTGTTTCGGGCAGCCAGCGAAGCGATCAAGCGGCATCCGGGATCCGCCCCCCAGGTGCGCTGTTACCGGGCCTCGGAAACGCGCCTGGCCGCCATCCTGACCAGTCCTGGCGGTGCCTCCACCCAGGACAGAGCGGACCATGACGATCCGGATCCCGATCAGGACCGGCTGCTGCTTCAGGACCTGCATGGCAGGGTCTGCGCCGCCATCGAGAAGAAGTTCCAAGGCCTGCTGCGGGACGACGACATCGTGGTCACGGGCCAACGGCTGGGGCAGGCCGGCACAGGAGCCTCGATCCTCCAGCTCCACGGGTTCGGGGAAATCATGGCGGCCGAGGCTGGCGCAACCACCCGGTTGATTGAGGCCAGCGACGCCACCGAAGTGCAACAGGCGGCCGCCATCCGCGACGCCCTGCGTCAACTGGGCCGTGACGATATCGACCTATATGTTCAGCCCATCATGCTGCTGGCCGCACCCGGCCAGTTCGGCCTGGAGGTGCTGATCCGCTTCCGCACGCCGCCCCTGCGAAACCGGCAGACCGGGGAACTGATCCGCATCGCCCACGACCTGGGCATCACCCACCAGATCGACGCGCTGGTGATCGCCCGGGTGGGCGCTCTGCAACAACAGCTGGAGAACACCCCCCTGCTGCGCCAGCGGATCGACTACCTCTCGGTGAACATCAGCATTGATTCGATTGAGAGCCCCAGCCGACTCAACGAGCTGATCGCCTGCCTGCAAGAACACAGGATCGACAGTTCACGCATCTGCCTGGAACTGACGGAAACCCCTGGCCGTGGCCAGCACAGCGACAGCGTCAGCGCCGCCTCGGAACGGCTGATCAAGGAACTGAACTTCCGGATCCTGATCGATGATTTTGGCTCGGGCCTCTCCAACTACCAGCGCATCTGCGCCGCCTGGTACGACACCATCAAGCTCGACATCGATCTCGTGAGCGGCCTCGGCGATTCCTTCCGCATGCAGCGCTATCTCGGATCCTTCATCGAAACGGTCCATGCCCTCGGCAAGACCGTTGTGGCGGAGGGAGTGGACGACCATGGCGACCTGGCTGCGGCGATCCGGCTGGGGACCGACGGCCTGCAGGGTTACCTGATCGCCCCCCCCATGGCCTGGGAGGCGGTGGCGGACTTTCTGAACCACTCACCCTGGAGTTCGGCCGCATCGATCGAGCTGATGGTGAGCCGATTGCGCAACTCCGATCGGCTGCTGGAGAGCCCCAGGCCGGTTCGCAATGGAGCCGGCGCAGTGCCACTGGAGCGCTACATCCTGGACAAATGGTTTGAGCTGCGTAGCTTCGAGGAATTCCTGCTGCTGTTCGTAAATGAACTCAAGAGCTGGGGCCTCGACATACTCAGGCTCTCCTTGGCCTTTCTTCCTGATGAAGAAGATATCGATTGCAGTCAGTACATCTGGAATCAAAGCAAGCCTGGCGAGGTCACCACCCTGCGAATGGACCGCTCCTTCCTGGAGCGCGAGGAACACCTGGCCAGCCCGCTGCACCACATCGCCACCAGGGTTCCGCTCTACCGCGAGCGGCTGGGCAGCCAACGGGACGTGGTGTTTCCCTTCCTGCTACAACTGAAGAACCAGAATTGCAATGATTATCTCGGCATACGGCTCGATTCACGCGGCATTTCGATCCCGGTGCTCACCATCGCCCTCCGGGGTGAGAGCAGCTTCAGCGATGAGCAGATCCAACGAATCTGTTCGATGAGCAGCCTGCTCAGCCTGCTTTTTTACACCTTCGAAAGTGAGCGGGCCAAACGTCTGGCCCTGCTTGATCCCCTCACCAACGTGCCCAACCGGCGCAGCTTCGATTCCTTCCTCAAGTCCTTGGTCAACGCCGCCAGGGTGAACAACGGCCCGCTCGCCCTCGCCCTGGTGGACATCGACCGATTCAAGAAGGTGAACGACACCCTCGGCCACGCCTATGGCGATGCCTGCCTCAAGCAGGTGGGCACCATCCTCAATTCCGACCTGCGGCGCAGCAGCGATGTGGTGGCGCGCCTGGGCGGCGAGGAGTTCGCCCTGATCCTGCCCAACACCGACGGCCCCGAAGCACTGTGGATCTGCGAACGGCTGCGGGAGGCGGTGCTCCATGCCCGGGTGCCCGGGCCCGATGGTGGCGAAGGCATGCCCCTCTCGGTGAGTCTTGGGGTGGCGCTCTGGGATCCGCAGACCTTTCCAGGTTGCGATGGCGAGCGGCTGCAGCAGCTCGCCGACGACTGCCTCTATGACGCCAAGCGCACGGGTCGCAACCAGGTGATCGGTCGGCAGGTGGTGGCGGAGCGCCCCGCCGCGGCTCCGGGCCCGCCGCCGCCGCCCTGATCAGCCACACCGCAGCAGCTGGCGGCGGACCCGGTCGCTGAGCTCCTCCCCCAGCAGGGTGAGCAGGACGTACACGGCCACCAGGGCCAGCAGCTGGTCCCAGGCGAAGCTGCTGAGGCTCTCCAACAGCTGGCTGCCCAGGCCCGTGGCGCCCACCAACCCCACCACCACGGTGTCCCGCAGCAGCACATCGGCGCGGTAGGCGCCATAGGCGAGATAGGGGCGGGCGACCGCTGGATAGCGGCCATAGAGCAGGGCCAGCCTGGGGCCGACCCCGGCGCTCACCAGGGCCCCATGCCGGGCGCTCGACCCATCGGCCAGAGCCTCCGCCAACAGGCGTCCGAGGATGCCGGCGTTGTGGAGACCCAGGGCGAGGGCTGCGGTGAGGAGGCCCGGCTGCAGGAGCAGCAGCAGCAACAGGGCGGTGAGAGGGGGCGGCCAGAGCCTGGCGAAGGCCCAGCTGAGCTGCACCAGCCGGCGCAGCGGCGGCCAGGGGGCGCTCACCAGCAGCTGCAGGGGTGGCAATCCCACCGCCAGGGCCGCCGCCAGGAGGGTGAGGGCCAGGGTGCCGCCGATCAGGGAAGGCCAGGGCAGGGCCAGGAGGCGGTCGCCATCCCACCAGCCACTGCCGCCCACCCCCTGCAGCGGCTGCCAGGTCAGCAGGCCGCGGGGATCCACCCCCAGGGCCCGGCCGACCCCAAAACCGAGTGGCAACAGGGCGACCAAGGCCAGCACCATCTCCCGGCCCCGCACCCCAACACCCGCCTGGCTCAAAGCCAGCCGGCGCGGCATCAGCCAGCGGCGGCGCAGCCAGCCCAGGCCCGCCTCCAGAGCCAGCATCACCGCCAGCAGCAGCCACAGCCCCGTCCAGAGTTCGTGGAACTCCAGCGACTGCAGGGTGAGCCGCAGGTCAGTGCCGAGGCCGCCGAGGCCGAACACCCCCAGCAGGGTGGCGCTGCGCAGGGCACACTCCAGCCTGTAGCCGCCGTAACTCAGCAGCCCCGGCAACAGCGGTGGCCCCAGGGCGGTGAACAGGGCGGCCGGCGCCGGGGCACCGGCCAGGCGCAGGGCCTCGAGGCGGCCGGTGTCGAGGCCGTCGAGCAGGTCGGCCACCACGCGGGCCACCAGGGCGCCGAAGGGCAGGGCGATCGCCACCACCGCCACCACCGGCTGAAGCCCCACCAACTGGAGCAGCAGCAGACCCCAGAGCAGCTCGTGGACGGCGCGGGGAACGGCCAGCAGCCGGCGGATCCAGCCACCGGGCCAGACCCGGCCGCAGCAGGTGCGCCAAAGGGTGCGGGAACTGGCCACTCCCAGGCTCACCCCCAGCACCAGGCTGGCCACCCAACCGAGCAGGGCCATGCCCACGGTGGTGGCCAGGCCGGCGAGGGCGGAGCGAACCACCAGCGGATCGAGGGAGGGTGTGAAGGCCGCCAGAGCGAACCGACCCAACAGGTCGAGGCCGCCGCCATGGGCCGTGAATGGCAGCCAGGCCAGCAGCGGCAGCAGCACCAGGGCCGGCAGCAGCATCTGCAAGGGCGCGGCGGGCCAAGGCATGGCTGGGCGCCGCGGCCCGGCCCCGATGGGTCCGGCGGGGGCCGGCACCCCCGGCTTCACAGCCGGCTCAAACCCGAACGCACCGCTCATCGCGCCTCGCCACCCTCCCTGAGGGCGCCCAAGCCGCCGGGGTGCACTCCAGGGGCCTCCGAGCCCTGGTAGAGCTCCGCCAGGAGGCTCTCCCCGGCCGCTCCGCGCAGCGCCGCCGCGGGCGCATCCACCACGATCCGCCCCGCCCGCAGCCCGATCACCCGGTCGAAGCCCGCCAGCAGATCGGGGCGGTGCAGGCTGAGCAGCATCGCCCGCTGTGGCGTGACCTCCGCAAGCAGCAGCGCCAACAACGCGCCTGCCAGCCGGGGATCGAGGCTGGCCAACGGTTCATCGGCCAGGAGCAGGCTGGGCTCCTGACGCAGCAGGCGGGCGATCGCCACCCGCTGCCGCTGACCGCCCGACAGGGCCGCCACAGGCTGGTGCAGCAGCTCCGGTGGCAGATCCACCTTGGCGAGGGCCGCGGCGTTGGCGGCGGTGTCAAGCGGCATCAGCAGGTTGAGCAGGGCCCGCGGCCAGCCCCAGACGGCCAGGCGGCCGGCATTGAGGTTCTGCTGCACGGTGAGTTCCTCGATCAGGCGGAGGTCCTGCCAGAGGGTGCCGATGCGTGCCTGCTGACGGCGACGGGCCCGGCGGGAGCGGGCCGGCGGTTCGCCCTGCCATAGCACCTGGCCGGAGCTGGGGGCCAGCAGACCATTGGCCACAGCCAGCAGGCTGCTCTTGCCGGCGCCGCTCGGCCCCAGCAGGGCCACCCGCTCGCCGGGATGCAGGGCGAGGCTCACCGCCGCCAGTCGCGGGAGGCCGCGGCCATCGAGGCGCACCTGGCGTAGTTCCAGCAGGGGCTGCACAGCCTGGGACAACGGGCCAACGTCCCATCCTGCCGCTGCGGGAAGCGGGCCGGCCCGCCCCCGCCCCGAGCCCCGACCGGGGTAGGGCAGAACAGCCCGGGATCGGGCGCACAGGGAAAACGCTGAGGAACGGCAAACCCCAAACGGCGGTGGAGGCGGCGCCTCGGCGCGGCCCGCCCTCTGGAGCGCGGACGGGGAGCCCTGGATCCGGCCCGCCCTGCGCGAGAGCCATCGCCGCCGGCCGGCGATCGCGGCGCGGCTGGCGTGGCGATCGGGGCCGGTGCCTCCTCAGCGGATCTTGCCGATCTGCCGCCCCACCTGCTCAATGCGGCCATAGGCGGCGGCATCGGCCTCGGTGAACTGCTGGGCCCCGAAGAGGCCCAGAATCTGCTTCTGCTGGGGATCGCTGGGCCGCCAGCTCAGAATCGCCTTCTGAAGCCTGGTGGTAAACCCCTGGCCAAAGCGGGCGTCGAGGTCGCCCTGGGCGATCCAGTGGTAATCGGGGTAGCCCGGACTCTTCCAGATGGGGATCACCTTTTCACGGCTGGCCTTGCCGTCATGCAGGCTGGCGCGCCACACCTGCTCGTTCACCACGCCGGCGTCGTAGGCCCCGCTCGAAACCAGGGCGATGGTGGTGTCGTGGCTGCCGCTGAAGCCGGGGGCGCCACCCTTGAAATCACTGAGCTTCACGCCGGCCTGGGCGAGGAACCACTGGGGCATCAGCCGGCCGGAGGTGGAACTCTCCGAGCCGAAGGTGAAGCGCCGGCCCTTGAGCTCCACCAGGTCCTTCTGCTGGGTGATCGGCCTGATGCCGCTGCGGGCGTTGGCGATGAAGATGCTGTGGAAGCTCACATCGATGTCGCGCTGGGCGATCACCCGGGCGCCCGGCTTCTGCAGGCGGGCCTGCACGCCGGTGAGGCCGCCGAACCAAACGAGATCAAGGTTGCCGGTGCGGAAGGCGCTCACGGCGGCGGCGTAATCCACCACCGGCAC
>Ga0114973_10000877_pt1 | contig 22684 bp, 9 predicted proteins | sample M_140807_MF_Meta_FD_87025 | JGI IMG/M metagenome (GOLD analysis project Ga0114973, IMG submission 87025) | Freshwater microbial communities from Lake Montjoie, Canada to study carbon cycling - M_140807_MF_MetaG | ecosystem: Environmental > Aquatic > Freshwater > Lake | place: Lake Montjoie...
AGTTCCACTTGAACCGCTTGTACCAGAAGATCCAGAAGTTCCACTTGAACCCGAAGTACCTGAAGAACCAGACGTTCCGCTTGATCCTGAAGTACCAGAAGATCCAGAAGTTCCACTTGAACCACTAGTACCAGACGATCCTTCCACACCCTCTAATTTAGCAATAATAATTCTACTTCCAGGATAATCTGTTTGTGAATTTATGTTTTGAGAAGATGTATCGTCATGCCAAACATAAATTTGAATATAATCATTATTTTCTAATACTACGTTACTTGAAAAAATAGTTACTGGATTATCCGAAGTTAAAGTTGCCGGAACTGTAGAATAAGAATATCTTCCTTGAAACGAACTAATATTACCATTTTTTACTATAAATACCGATCTAGATGTTCCCGCTGTTCCTCCAGACGCCCAACCTATAAATCCAGCAACGTTAAAAAAAGCCGCAGATCCAGAAGTGTTTGTAAATTTGTTTGTTCCATCAAATGTTAAACCTATAGACCCTCTACTGTTTTCAGTGTCAGAAGTGTTCCAAGTAACTGATGTATTTGTACTTGCACTAATACTTTGTGTAGTATTACTATATCTCGCTAATGCTGAAATTAAAGTTGCTATTCCGCTTGTTCCAGAACTTCCAGATGTTCCAGAAGATCCCGAAGTTCCAGAAGACCCACTAGTACCAGAAGTTCCACTTGTTCCATTTAATGGAGCCACCTCGTAACCTCTAAAAGTTAAAACATTTGCTGTTGTTGAAGAAAGAGCGAATAGAACTGGTTTAGAAATTTGACCAAATGTTGTCGGCTCTGTTGCGGTTAAAGCTCCAGCGGTAGTTGGTGATAAAAAATATACAGTTCCTGGCGTTAAACCGCTTAAACCTTCAATTAATCCATCGTATACCAATTTAAAAGTATTTGCATCAACTATATTTCTTACAACACCTTGGACTTCAGCATGTTCGGCGCTATCTGCTTTAGCTTTATGCCAATTAGAGCCATCAAATCTAACAACATCTCCAATTATAAATCCATGACTTGTTTGAGTAAAAGTATCAATTAACGCAGTCCCATTACCAGCGTCCAATTGTTTTTTAATTATATTGTCTTCAATTACTAATTTATACAACTCTTCAGTTGTTGTGGTTGTTGGTAATTCAGTAAAAACTAAATTATTACTACCACTATAATATAATGTACCTGTTGTTAATGTATCTGAATCAGAGAATTTTGGTATATATCCACTAACACCAGACCCATCAATTACTTTTTTACCACTTAACGGACTAAGATTTATTGCTTGATTTATATATCCAGAACTAATATATAAAGTATCTGAGAATTCTGAAACAATCTCATCAGTATTTATTGCGCGAACTTTTACAAAATAATTAGTATCTTCTTTTACTGGAAAAACGAAAGATGGATCTATTGTTGAATATGCAAAATCCGCAAAACCAGTTATTCTTTTTGCTATTTGTATTCCTGTTACAGTATCATTTAAATCATTGAACCCACTAACATTCGATGTAAAAATTGATAAATATCTAACATCAGAATATGTGCCAGTATATACATTACCGCTAAAATATCCACCACTTGGCAAGAAACTAAATTCATTATTACCAGTATAATTATAGCACAGAAAAACTTCTGAAGAATTTGAAACCCCAGAAGGTATTCTTATTTCTGTAATATAATTTATTCCTGTAGAATATTGATCATAAATACCTGTTGGTAAAGAACCTAAATTATCAGTATAAATTGTATGGTCATTCCATCGTATTCCTGAAGATCCATAATTTTGAAAAATTGTACCAGATGAACTTAATCCAGTTCCAGTACCGTATAATATTGATGAAATTTTATCTAAAGATCTATTTTGTAAAAAATAATCGTATTTATTAGAATTTGACCCACTCTCTTCGACTAAGATATGAAACGAACAATCTTGAGACTCTGTAATCGCATCCCACTTTACAAAAATATTTAAGTCTAATTCTTTAGAAGTCTTATTAAAATTATTAAACGCATAGCCAGTAACATTATTTATTTTTTCTGGCAAAAACACCTCAGAATAAGAAGATGGCTTTATGCCTGAAGATGTTATTTTTTGACCACTAGAAAAATAACTATAAGGAATCAAATGAACATAATAAGGAAGTCTTATTTCATTATCTGTCAGTTGATTTTGATTTAATCGAATTAAATCTGGAACATAAACGTTATCTAAAGATGGAGCGTTATAATTTGCGTAATATAAATAATCTTGACTTAAAGGATCAAAAGATTGACCCGTTGTAACAAATAAATCTAAAGATTCAATTATCTGTCTATCTGTATAGTTTAAATTTAAATTTGTTGTATTATCTATACTGTAACCACTAATTTGTACACTTGGTACGCCAAAATTTATTAAAGCAATTCCAGTGCTTGTTCTGCCTTGAAAATCTTGACTTACTATATCAATAAAAAATTGATTATAATTAACAGCGCTATTTGATCCGGTAATCGATGAGAATATACTAAACAACTCTTGAGAAGTTATTTTATAATTAGTTCTATTAAAAGCGTTAGTATCTGTAAAAATTAAACTTCTTCCAGTATCATAATAATTAACATAAAAACCAGAAAACCCCACATCGTTAACAAACGAAGTAATTAAATCTTTAGTTATTGGTCTTTCTACAGCCCAAGACAAAGAAATCTGATTTTCAGCCATGAAGCCACTGACAAAGGAAGTTGAAGGATCTATTCCAAAACTTGTTGGCGAATAAGAGGTATTCTTTGACGAAAAAATACCATTTAAACTTAAATCAATATTTTTTATAGCAAAAGCGCTATCGTAATCAATTCCTGTGTTGCTGATAAATGCCATATTATACTTTACACATTAATTAAACGCATATTAGAATCAAAAGCATACAAATCTATATCGAACACTACAGTATTATTGTTTTGTAATGATATGTTCTGTCCAAGAAAAATAGAAATTTTAGCTGCTTGGTTCTTATATTGTTTAAATTTTAAAACTTTTCCATCTTTTATGATTGTGCAGTATAAACCATTGATATATTTATTATTCTCTAATATAGAAAACAGTTTAATAAAATTAATCTCTATACTTAGGTAGTTTTTAAAATTGAAAGCGTCTGTTAAAACTTCGTTTTCTATAGAAAAAGAATAATCAAAATTAATATTTATCGCTTGAATATAAGATAAAGATGTTTGTTTTATGTTTTCATTTATTACGGTATCAGAAAAAGCAGGTCTTATATAATCATCTGTAGCAAATATCACTTGTTTTTTATTGTATTGATTTTCATCTATATATTCATTTTTGTCCACAACATCGAATTTTTCAGCATTGTATTTCATAGCTGAAATTCCATATTCGTTTGCAGACGCTTCATTCATACCTACAACTCTATATAAATCTTCTTGTTCAGCATCATTTTCTAAATATATAGAAAAATTAGCGTCAGATCTTAAATTAGAAAAGCTATTATACATTGGCAATGGATATCTAGAAAATGTTATTTCATTTATTTTTGCAAATTGAGTATTAAAAGCTGCAACCGCATATAAAGGATTCCCTTTCGTTCTTGGCTGTGGATCTGTTAATTTTTGTTGATTTAAATAAAAAGTTACGTTAACTCCGTCATATGATATGGTCAATAAATCAGAACTTGTTATAGATTTATTAAAATTAAATGGAACCGCTACTGGATAACCAGGAAAAACTCCTAATAAATTTCCGCTATTTATATAAAAAGCATACTGAATATCTTCATAACTATTTGATATATTATTAGCAGAACTTAAACCACAAATAAAAATTTGAGAAACTTCTGCAACTTTAAAAGAAATTTGACAATCTTCAACATAACTTTGCTTTGTAAAAGCTTTTTTATCCCAAGCTGCCGCTGAAATCAAATCAGACGATAAGGTTCTTCCATTATCAGAAGCTATAGCTTTGCTTTTTATATTCCAACTAAAATAATCATAAGGCAATAATTTTAACTTTAATTCTGAATTATCGCTTTCAAAAACACTCAACGTGCTTTCTAATGGCTCGTCGTCAACAATTGATAAAATTTTTATTCTTTTACCGGTCACATCGTTTTTAAGCTCTCTATCAATATATATATAATTATTTTTAAAATCTAAAGATGTAACCTTTCCAAACTCCAATTTAGAATTTTTAAGATTATCTGCGATTCTAATTATATCTCCTATTTTTAAAAGACTAGCTTCTATACCAGTGGAAAAAGCAACTGTTTGTGACTCTAGTTTACCTGTTGTTAAAAACCATTTGCCTATTCTTTCGGCTTGATACTTAGAAGTTATTCCAAAGCCTAATATTTCTTTTTCTATTAAACCGTATTTTTTTATTAATGTAGAATCTTCGACATAGACTACTTTATCTTTAAAATTATCTGTCTTGTCTAAATACGATACTTTAGCAACCGAATATGAAGATTCTAAATTAGAAGAGCTATAATTAAAAAGACCCTCTTTTACGTTTGAATTTGTAAAAACATAAGAAGTAGCTTTTTTCACATCTGTATTTAAATTTAAAAGACCATTTTTAAAATAAAAAATACCTCTAAAGACAGACGATAAATCACTTAATATTTTCAACCCCTCTGTGGCTTCATTTATATAGATATTAGCAGAAAATCTAGGTTCTAAAAAATCTCCATATTCTGGATGTTTTACAACACATTTTCCAGACGCTACATTTAAAGAGCTATCAAAAATCTTTTTATTTCTAAAAGATAACGATATGTTTTCAGCGGTAGAATCATATGTATTTATTGAATTTGATATATTATTTAAATACGATATAGCAAAGCTTTTAGCGTTATCTTCTGTATTTAAAACTTCAGGATTCCCAACGATATACTGCTTTAAAGAATCATAAAATCTACCAGAATTATCAGATTCAATAAATTTTCTAATACCAAAATCATTACATAACTTTATTTTTACTGTATTTCCTACTTTTGTTACTGACAATATAATTTTTTTAAAATTTATGTTTATATTTTCATCAAGATTATTCTTTATATTATATAAATATATTATGCTTTTTTCTGGGTATCTAGTTTGTAATGTATTTAAAGCCTCAATTGAAGTAAAAGTTATTGTATTGTAATCTGTTTGATTTAATTGTATTTTATTATCGAAAGTGAATTCATCTTCTTTATATTTGGTTCCAGCATTAGTAATAACTAATTCATCGCAAAATTTAGATATTTTATATAACTCCCATTTATTTAAATCTTTTTCAGACATTGATGATTTAGCTAAACCGTATCTGCTATTTATACATAAATCATAAAAAATCCAAGCCGGATTATCAGTCCATTTTAATAATTTACTAAAATCTCCGCTCCAATCCTCATCGTATTGTCTAGCATCAGAGTCATAATTATTCGGGACTTTTACTTTTAATAATTTACAATCAAAACTTCTGACCGGAATATTAGCAAAGTGTTTAGCGCTAATTGTATTTTGACAAACCGCTGAATAAGGATAAGAAAATGCATAATCTACTCTTTCAACTATAGAATCTATTGAGAAACTTCTAGAATTATTACTTAATGTTCTATTTTTTGAACCAATTGCAGTTAATCTTTTTTCTACACTATATACATTTATTAAATATTCTGGAGGGTTTCCAGATAAATTGACTTCTCTCTTGAATTGTATTTGAATTGGTATTATAACAGGATTTCCTTTTGCAACAAAGTAAGATTGATAATAAAAATATGTTGTAGTTTTTTCTGTAATATTAGTAACCGATAATATAAAACGAATATTATTTCCACAAGTTTCTCCTTTTCCTCCTATATAAAAGCATGTATCTATTTTTACATTTACAGTCGCTGAAGTTATATATTTATTTTTTACATAATGAGAAAAGCTTCTCGCTTTATTTTTTAAATATATTAATTGTTGATATAATGGATTAGAAGTTAAATCAGAAAACTGTTCTCCTATATACGATTTATCTAAATTATTAAAACTAGCTATATTTGGATCTTGATCTAAATCGTAAACTCTAGAATCATAAGAGTAGACACTGCTTGATATATCATTAAAATTGTTTACTTCATTTCCTAAAGTTAAATTAAAATTAGCTGCTGTTAAATTTAATAAATTTGTATTTTTATCTTTTACTGAAATATCGTTGTAATAAATACCATAAGCTAATGAAGAATTTCTATTTTTAACCGTAGAATTCAAATCAAGCAAATTTAAAATATTACCATCTTTATCTACCAAACCTTCAATAGGCCCTTCACATAAAAGATCATTGCTTTCATAAAAAGATTCTGTATCTAAAGTCGCATCTGCTGTTATAAAAGAAGATGCATATGATATCGTAGAAACTAAATCATTTTCTATAAATATTTTAACTACATCGGTTTTAGATGAGGAAGCGCTTAAAGAAGATGTGTTTATTAATGAATTTGGATTTGAACTATTAGAACCCTGCTGAACCTGGCTTGAAGCTCCAATACTTTGCGGAATATCTCTTTCCATGTCTTCCGTTAATCTTACTGGATATATTGAATTCGCGCCCATAAATTAATTATTATTAATTTTATTTGTTAATATTACATCATTGGCAACAACAATACTTCCTATTTTTAATCTTCCATAACCTATAGGAATTGACACGTTTCTTTTAGTTACGTTTTCATAACCAGAAAAGAGTCTTGAATTATTTTTAATATCTTTTGGGGCTTTTGGAGTCATTAAACTAGTAACTAACATTTGTATACCTGTAGATATCGCAATCAATAACAAAGCTATTAAAATATCATCTAAACCAAATGCAGATGAAATTATCAAAGGAACAACTTCTATTTTTGAATCTTTTTTTAATATTGGCGAATTAAAATATTCATGAGCTACTGGTTTATCATCAACATATATGATAAAGTGTGTTAAATATTCCTGAAAATTACCCAAAGCTTCTAACAATTTTCCACTATTAGCCTCAATAGCCTCAAATGCTTCAAAAACAGTTTTGACATTTAAATGCCATTCTGTTTTCACATAGTTTTCGAAAATACCATGTAATTTAATATTAACCATATATTATATTAATTTACACTTCTTTTCTTTAAAGATGTTTTGTTTAATATCATAGATAATCATATTTAAATTATGATATTTTTGATAAAATAAATCAACATTAGAAAAATCAAAGCTTTCAGGATGACTATGAAAATAGTATAAAATTGTGTAATTATTTTTTATTTGCAAGTAATCTTTAGGAGAAACTAAAACGTGATTTTGTTTTTCTGGGTGTTTATTATCGACTGGAATGAATTTAATTACCGAGTCTTTTTCTACAATAAACCCGCAAATCTCTTCGTTAGCATTTTTATTAGAATAAGATCTCAATTCCTCATATATTTCAGGTTTTAGATTCATTGTTGTATGGGAATGTAGCCGGAAAGGCCCCAAATGGTAAATATGGTTTATCTTTAGTTAAATTAACATTATCATTAAATCTTAATCTACATCCTCTTAAAGTACGTGAGCATTTATCTTGTTTCCAAACGTCGGTATTTTGTGAAGGATATTTATTTACATTATTAATTATGCAAACAAAATAATTTTTTGGCTTGTTTAAAGAAACTATTTCTGATTCATCGTTTTCTAAATTAGCGTTAGAAACAGCATCTACATAAATAAAATCTCCAACCACATAAGAAGTGGTAGCCAACCATTCATTTTTATATGTTAAGCTTGTTAAATTATAACTGCCATTATAAGGTAAATCATATAAATCTCCTGAATTAGTGCTATTCGCTTTTTTAACAAAAACTTTATCATTTTCATCAGCAACTGGCGCTCCTAAATAACCGTTGAAACCACCCCCTATTGTTACTGGTAATTTAGGCCCTGAATAATCTCTATTGTTTCCATAATTACATCCATAACATCTATAATTCCACGAACACGTATCATTAGTAATTTTTCTTGCAGGAATAGATAATGATTCAACATCAACTTTTGTTGTTAATTCCAACTCTACTAAGTTTAAATTTTCTGCAATCTTTGCGTTTACCACAAACCTATCAAACGCTATATAAGTATTAAAACTAGATATTCCATATGGATTAATGTTATTTTCAAAATTACTAACATCTAAATCTTTAGCTAATATTTTTTTTCTATTAAAGTTTTTACCTATAAGATTATTTCTGTCTTGCAACACTTTAGAAAAGTAATTATTTATATTACCGATTTGCAATTTAGGTCTACTTTGTCTACCGTCCGAGGAGGTTTCGTAAGAAGAGAACTCACAAGGTATAAAAATATATTCTTTATTTTGGAAAAATAAATTTTTGTTAAAATTCTTAGACCCATGAAATCTTAAATACCCCTCATTAGATTCTAATTCTATTTCAAATAAATCTAATATTACATAATTATTAAGTTTAAATAAAGTGTTCATTATAATGATGATATTTTACCAGCTAAATTAAAAACATTTGGAAATCTAATTCTATCAGTAATACTTAAATAAGAATTCGAAGTAATTCCTGTAAATAATTTCATATAACTTTGCAATAAATGATTATTAACTTTTCTATTTTCATCATTAAATAAAACTCTATTATAACATAAAATATCAAAAAAACTAGTAGACATTGCAGTGTCGTTATTTTCTAATCTAAATGTTGTAGATAATATTTCTGAAATAAAGTTATTTATATTTCTTGCTGATGATTCTGTACTAAAATTTAAATCATAAAAAGTATGCAATTGCCCGTTTACGTATATTGTATAAACCGATCCAGTTCTTTTTATATTTAAAATAAATGGATATATTGTGAAAGAACTAGTGTTCAAACATTTAGATAATTGATAATATGAATTTTCAGCCCCTTTATTGAATGAAAAGAAATCTGTTGTCGCTTCATTATAAATTTTAAAATTGTACAATAAAGAAGTGAAAAAATTAAAAGTATTAGACTCTGCAAAATTATTAATAGAAACATTTGCATCAGTGAATTGTTTGAAATTTACGTGTTTTTTGCTTATCTTGGTTGCGTCTGCATACCAATTTATCAAGTTGAAAGTTTTTGGTGGAGTCATTGTTCCCCCAAAACAACCAACTAGATACAAATCAAAATTCTTACAAGTTGATGAGCCAGAAATAAGCCCAGAAAGAGAACCGTTTGTAATAGTTAAAGCTCTGTATCCTGTTGAATTAAAATTAGAATTATACGAAACACCTCCACTTAACGTATTTAAAGTAAAAATTGTTGAAGCGTTATTATTTTGTGCTACCCAAGATGACGAGCTTGTCAATAAAGAATTTTCTAATCTAAAAATATAATCAGTAGGTATATCAGTGTTATATAAAGAATATCTCAACGACGAATTAGAGTATTTTTTAATTAAATTTCCAGCTTGAGAAACTGCACCAGGCATACTTAAAAAACTTAAACCTGTTGGATTATAAGTTATGGGAAAATTATTTATATCAGTATATACTATAGGTTTATAATACGTATTTTGATTGAATGATATATTTTTATTATAAATATTGTCCAAGTATTTAAGATAAAACGTATTAGAACCATCTTCTCCATATTCTGATTTGTTTGAGAAAAAAGAAGCGATAATCGCAGAAGTCGTAGTAGTTGCGCCTCCATTTCTAACTTGAGCGGCTTGCCCTCTAAATAAATCATATTTAGTATTTATTCCATATTTATTAAAAGCTCCATTTAATTGATAAAGAGTGCCTTTTATTAAATTATCAGAACTTAAACCATAAACTTCATTAAGTCCTGCAATTTCAGCTATACCAGCTTTATTACCACCTCCACCAGCAGCTATGAAACTATTTTTTTCCGTATAAATATTATAAATAAAATCTTTTATATCCTTATCTGTTTTAGCGTCTAATTTTAATACATTTCCACCAGATTTTGAATCTGATAATGTTGGGTTTGTTTTATTGTATTCTGCCGTTGTTTTGTCTAACACGCTTTGTAGAAACTCTTTTTTATCAGTATTCATCCATACATCAGAAGTAATAATATCTCCACCTTTTCCAAAGTTTCCAATTATATTGCAATTGTAAGGTATGTAAAAATTAATAAAAGTACCATTTTTATCTCCCGTGAAGTTTTGTAATACTACATTATTTAAATCGACAGCATAACTATTTTCATCTTTAGAAGAGAACGTTGAATTTCCTGGAAAATAAACATTTATACCGGAATAAAATGTAAAATCAGAAATTGTTTGATTTGTTTTTAATATTTTTTCTGATAAATCGTAATTTATGTAATTACCATTTTCTATATAAACGTTTAATGCTTTTTTCTTGAATTCAATGTTTGGTTTAACTCCAGAATTTCCATTAACAACTTCTTCAGACAACTGTTCACTAACCGAATCTATACCTGTAGCATAAATACTTATTCCAGTATTGTTAGTGCTATATGTATAAATTCTTGCATAATAACCAGTGTCTAAAATTAAAGTTGGAAAATTTTTTTTAGAAACATTTACTGTATTTTCTAATTCTGGATATCCATAAAAAGACGCAAATTTAGGATTGTTTGTCGCGTTTTGAGCGCTAATTATTCCAGTCGTAAAAACGGTATTTGTTACAAAATCAGTACCTGTTGCAATATCTAATTGATATCCTGTAAAATAATAATTTTTCAAAGATCCAGTACCAGTTGGAGGTAACCAGCTAAAATCATAATTAATTCCATTATTTACATCGTAATTTTTTAAAGCTACAAATTTACGCACTGCTCCTGCTGTATTGGTTATTATTCTTGATCCAGTTGCATTTATTGTTATTAAACCGCTTGGATCAATAGCTCCATCTTCAACAGATTGACCAAAGATTGTAAAATCCGCTGTTTCATCAGCCGCAGAAGCAGTGATTGTTGGTTTATAAAATATATAAAAGACTCCAGTCGAACCGTTATTAATTATTAATTCAGAATTAGATGTAGAAAATACATTTGTATTATTTTTGACATCAATAGCGTACTCTACATCAGAATTTCCACTATTATAAATTACTACTGGATAACTAGAACCAAAACCCGTCAAGCATTCACCAATATGTTTTCCTGTTGTATTTACATATGTCATAATTTTATTAACGTATTGAAATATATGTCCGACTCTGTTAAACCTTTAAATTCTATAAATTTGACTGAAAGATCATGATTATTTTTAAATTTATATGAATGATTCCATTCTGGACAATAAACATTTATTAATTTATTATAAGGGGCTGGCAATGTCATTTCAAAAATTTTAAAACCAGCATTCGAATCTAAAAATTTTAAAATAGCTTCAGTTTCTTTATCAGATCTATTTGATAAATTATATGTAAATTCTAAATTAGTTTTATTAATTCCATAGTTCTCATAAGCAGCGGCAGAATTATTGAATTCTGTTTTTGTAAATTTTGGAGAAATTGGGATTTCAAAATCTAATTCTGGTTGAAAATAAAAAGATCTTGTAAATAATGAATTTGCTCCAGAAGGTCTTTGCGTATGTGTGGGAATAGTATTATCTATTCCAGTGTACCAATAATAACCTTTTTGACTTTCTGCATTTGTATTATAATAGACTACGTCATTCTTAAAATAAGATTTAGTTTCATTAAAAAAAGAAGTTACATCTTTTCCAGTAACCTGAAACCCTCTATAGTCTAAACTAGAATCATAAGCTGATTCGCATTTGATTGAAATCTTATTTAAATTAGCTTCTACCGAATTATATTGCAAATCAGAAAAATAAATTTTTGAGTTGTTTTTATATGGAAAGAATAAATCTATTTTAACATTTTCATAAGAATCAACAATATTTTTAGGAGTATATTCAAAAGTGTTTTGAAAAAATCCTATTAGACATTTAGCTTGAATATCAGTAAGACCATCATAATTTAAATTAAATTGTGAATTTAAATTATTTATATTAGGTATTACATTTGTAAAATAATTATCTCCATAATTCATTCTTTCGGCTTTTGTAGAAAAACTGGCCGAACATCCATATGTTTTATTAAAAACAGAATCGATTTCTTTTGTTAGATATTGAGATCCAGTTATATTTATTGGAGAATAACGATAATCAGAAACAGTAAAATTAGATTTACAAATATATAAACCATCATCATTTGTAAAATGTTTTTCAAAAAGATATTTTTCTACCGCCAATATATCATCATCAGTTGGTGTTTTAGCAAAACCCAATATTTCATAATAAGAAATGTTTGACGCATCATAATTATATAAATTATTTTGACTTGGATGAGCGTTTTGCGCGGCCCCCATCATTAATCCGCTGCATCCAGAATTAAAATGATTAGATGTTACGTTTAATAATTCATAACCGTTATTTCTTAATCGTAAATTGTTAGTTGTATTATTTTTTATTATAGATACTATATTTTTATTTTTTAAAACTTTAGAAGCAGAAAAACAAGAATTAACATTCAATGGAGAATTTTCTGCTGCTCCTGTAGCGTTAATTATAAATTGCTGAGATAAAGACGGAACGGCTGTATTCCAACTATATATTTCATTATTACCTGAAACTCCTAAGAATCCACTTGTTGTATAAGTTGTTGCATATAAATCAGTATCTATAATTGTAGCTATATTGGGCTTTATAGATGCTCCATAATTTCCTTGTCGTAAATCATCGAACTCATAAACCACGAACCAACAACGATCACCTGTTAAAAATCCAACAAAACCATCACCTGTCGTATATAAACTATTAACAGAGTATTTACTTAAATCCGACTTACAAGTTACACAATTTTTATTTTGATCGTAAAAAGGTCTATTTTCTATTGTTGAATAATTATTAAGATCTTGACCTATTTGATGACCGACAGCGTTATTATACCATTTATAAATACGTCCTGATGCATCAAATTCTAGATTATTTAAATCATCAAGATTAAACCATGCGTAAAGACCAGACAAATTAGTTGGATCTTTTAAATTTCCAGTAAAATATTCAAAGTCAACTAAATTATATTGTACATAAGAATCGCCAATGTCAAAATTAGCTATTCCAGAAATTGAAAATTGTGTATCTAAAAATTTACTCATAATGAACTCCTAAGTGGAGCAACCCTTTGACTAATTGCCATAGTGCTTTGCAATATTCCATTTGAATCTATATTTAAAGATCTTGAATCTAATCTACCAGATATGCTAAAAGTGTTTAATAGATTATTATTATAATCTTTTAAATATATATCACAAATAGATTCTATACCTTCAATATCTAAAATATTAGATTTTTTAAAATAATTGCCATCAACTGACACCGCTTTCGCTTTATTTATTTTTGCCACTCTAAATGGTGTTATTTCACCATTTTTATAAAATGGAACTCTGTCGCAACTTTCATTATATGAATAACTAAATATCTCAGAAAAACCAAAAACATTAGATAAATCAGATATATAAGAATTATTTGAATGAGAAATCTGTGTTAATTTTTGCACGGCTGGACCAGTTGGCCCACTTGGACCACCTATAGATTTATTTGTTAAATTATATGTGCTATTTACTGAATTTATTTTTCCATACCAATCGAAATCAATACTCAATAAAATAGGAGAAAATTGAGATGCTGTAAAATTTATACTTTTAACATAACAATTTTGAACAGAAACGCCACCAAAACTACAATTTATACTTGATTCTGAAGAGTTTACTATATTAAGATAATTTGGTAACGATCCAGTAAGATAAAATTCTGTAGATAACGATCCAACCACAGTCTCTTGAGGAGCGTATCTCAATAAACTTCCATCAGCTAATAAAACTGGTTGAATATTAGATCTTAAAGAAATTTTAACAGATGTAGAATAAAAAGTTTCGCTATTTATTCTAAAATCTAAATTTTCATATTTTATGAATTTACTCATTAAACAACAATATATTTTAAAGAACTTGTTACTTTTACTGGAATATTTAATGTTGTAAAATCCGATTTAAATAATCTAAATTGAAGTAACTGACCAGAAGTAAAACTTCCAAATGTAGGGAATACTATTTCAGCTATTTGATTCGTATTTAATGTTACTGTTCCACTACATTTGACATTAGCATAATCTCCAGTTGTATTTATATTGTTATAACCGTTTGTAGCCGTAACTGCTGGAGTTATTGCGTAAAATTGAAAAACAACATTAGTGGCAATCGTGTCTGATGTTAATAATTTTACTCTTTCTAATTTACCATTATACATTGACACCCCAAATGGAGCATCATTATTAAAGTTACCACTACTAACCGTAGAAGAACCATTAACACCGAAAGGATCTATATATATATTTGATGTGCCAGTTAAACTTGAATTATGCACTTCAATAAAATGACCTTTACAGTAAGAAGAGTTTGTTGTAAATCTCCCATCAATATCAAAATCACCAACTGTAGATAATTTTGCGACAACATTTGGGCTTGTTCCAAAATAACCTCCTTTTATAAAAACAAAATCATCTGATCCACCGAATGTTGTATCATTATATATATTGCCTATAGACCATTTATCTGTATCTACTGCACTATCATATCTAGAAAAAGTTGCAAATGAATTTCTTGGACCAGTATCTGCACCACCTATAGCTTTATTAGCAGCTATAATTATTTCACATGTTTTAACCGTTCCAGTGTTGGCGAAGTGAGCTACTGTTTCAGAAGATATTGTATTAACGTCTAATTTATATTGTGGAGCGCTTATTCCAAGCCCCAATAAACCTTCTCCAGCGTGACTATAAACTAAATTTGAAACCGAATCGTCATAAGAAGGGCCAAGATAAGTTTTGTTATTTATAACTCCAAAATATCCAGAATCAACTGTATTTCCTAAAGCTAAAGTTGTATTATTTGTATTACCATCTAATCTAGTTACTATTCCAGATCCGCTTACGTTTAATGGCGCATAAGGAGTTGTAGTATTAATTCCAACTTTTGGTAATAATAAATCATTATCAATATATATAGCATTATATCCTAATCTAATATCAGCTAAATTATTATAATTTATTGAAAATACTTCATCAGTAGCGTTAGTTTTTATTTCACCATTATACGGATCTAATATAATTGAATTCCCAGAATTTTGAAATTCAGAAAACTCGCCACTTACTAAAAATTTTCTTGTTAAAGCTCCAGTAGTTCCATGAAACGCAAAATTTCCGCTTTGATCAACAACCATTAAATTAGTAAAAGTGCTGCCATTATTTATTGATGATTCTAAATATAATTTTGTATCATTAGGCTCCTTTGCTATTTGATAATACAGGTTTGGATCTGTTATAGAAATTCCAATTTTTCTAGCTGCGCTAGACGTACTAATTCTAATTTGACCTGATCCATTCGTTGCGCTTGTATTATCAGCAACATCTAATGATACATAAGGAGTTTTATCATTTATACCAACAAATCCATTACTACCACTTACTGTTAAACCAACAAGACCCGCACTTTCAAATAAAGAAATACCACTAGCGTTTTGTGCTGTTAGATAATTAAAAGACTTGGCTAATTCAGATCTTTCTATTTTATTATTATTGGCGGACGTAGAATCTGAAACTAAAAAGATATCTGTATCTACAACAGCGCTTCCTAATTTTGCCGATAAGCTTGAAAGTGTTATTGACATATTTTAATTTAAATATCCTTTGTAATTAAGTTTTACACTTAAAATCTCATCCGCATTCGAATTAAATTCTTGAGATACTAATTTAACATTATTAAAAGATTGGTTAAACAAAGAAACCCCAACAGATTTTCTAGCCACAATTAAATCATCTATTCCAATATCTAAATCTTGATTTGAATCTGCCAATAGATTTTGATCTTGCAGAACAGCGCCAACAATTAACAAACTAAACGAAGAATCAATATCATTATTTAATTGCTCGTATAATTTTCTGGATTGAAAATCATCAATTTCAATATTAAAACTTACGCTTATTTCTATAGGAAAATCACACAATACCTCATATGGAATATAATTATTTGATGTTTGCAATGTGTAAATTGGTTTTTTAGGAGAATTTATAGAATAATCGAAATTAGTTATTCTATTAGATGAAGAGCCGCTACATGTTATACTTATGTCTTTTACCTGCGGAACAGTAACGTATCTTGCTTGTCTAGTGCCTGATGCTGAGTATCCAGATCCTATATCTCCAAAAACTTGAATACTCATCGAAGTCTGTGGAATATCACCCACCGAACAAGACAAGCCAAAAGAACTTAAATATCCACTTTGAAATCCTATTGATCTATTATTATAATTTATGCTTCCAGCAAAACTAGGAGCTATTAAATTATTTTTTTGACCTGTAAAATTTAAAAACGGCTCATTATATACTAAATATTTATTAACATTAAATTCAGCCGTAGGTACATCCGCAATTACTTGTTTATTATACCCAATTCCTATTGTGTTAATTGGCGCATAATTAATTGAATACGAACCATCAACTGATATAACTCCTGAAATAGCCTGGCCGTCAAGATAAAAAACATTTTCATAATTAAGTATTGTATTTTTCATTTTATGCTTTTCTTGTACCAGCTAATGAACCGCCAAATCTTTGTTGTTCACGAATAACATCAAGAACTGCTCCATATATTTTAGTATTAAGATTATTTGATAATTCAACATCTTGCTGTTTATATGTTGAACTATCTGCTCCCATTTGTATAGCGCCGTCTCTATTAACTGAAGTGTTGAAATTAAATGAATTACTAGCATTACTATTATTAACAGTATTAGAATTATTAGCTACAGCAGATGTTCCCCCGCCTTGCATTCCTGCGCCATACTGTTTAACCATTGGGCTATTATATAATCCACCTTCCATATAACCAGGAATTGTATCTGATAAACGAGAACCTATTGAACCACCAGTCTGACGACCCATAGGTTTTGTAACTAAAGCTCTATTTGGTCCAAATGATGGTCCTGATAAAAATGAATTAAATCCTGATTGTATATTAGTTGGACCTTTATACTCAAAATTATTTCCTAACAATCCAGATTTTTGAAATTTAGCTAAAGACCCAAGCTCTGAATTTGTCATTCCAGCACCTCCAGTTGCATTTAGTTTGGCGGATAAAGTTTGAGCTTTACCGGCTTGGATATTTCCCATTTTATTAGATATTCCAGCGCCTATTCCAATTGTTGCTATAGAAGCTACAATAGACCCAACCATTTGGGCTGTTTGAGCTTGTCTTGCGCGTTTCTTTTGTCTGTCTTGTTCAGCCTTTTGTATTTCAGCGTCACGTAATTCTTTATATAATGAGCTATTTTCAAGACCAAAAGTGGTCATACCGTCTTCCATTGATTTTATATCACTCAATTCCGCATTGAATGCTCCACCACTAGCGAAACGAGGCGCAGCAGAGAAATTTAAGGTATCAAGCGAAGCTGGACCACCCATTGCCATTACCGCTCTTCTATTTAATACATATTCACCATTCTCAAGCATCGCTGGATATTTATCTCCAGATCCAGTTCCTGAAACATACATACCTGATTGTGCGCGTACGACACCACCTTTTTGAGCCGTAAACAAATTTTCAAGACCAAAACTACCAATCAGCTTGCGTGTTCCTGCTTGCATCAATGTTGTGCTTATAGAGTCTAAGAAACTAGCAGCAACACCCAGTAAAGCATCACCAAGATTATCTGTTTCTTTTATAGCGGCTTTTATCCCATTAGCCATACCATCAGCAAACATACTTGGAAGATCTTTTCCTAATTTAGCCACCATTAAATCTGCGTCATCGTTTAAAGATGAAAAACCAGATTTTAATTGTAATCTAAAATTTCTAGCTTCTTGCAATCTTTTTATTTCAATATTGTAAACATCATTAGCTGTTTTAATGTCTTCTTCATTTTTTTTCTTAGATATATTAGCAACACTTTTTGCTGTTGCTATAGCTTGCAACCCTTGCTCATTATCTGCATTTAAAAAATTCTTTTGATTTTTAATAAAGTTTTCCAAAGCTTGAGCGCGGCTTTCAAAAGGTATACTTGTATCTTCTAAATCTTTACTTAACTTATTCAAATTTAATAACGGCTCTCCTACATTTGTGGTCTTACTTAATCCCGAGGCTATGCTTACCAAATCGATATCTGATTTGACATTTTCTTTACGAAATGATTCTTGTCTATTAAGCGCATCTGATTCAAAACGCTGTCTCGCAGCATCAAAAGGTTTACCAAAACTTTCTGTTCTTCTAATAGCTTCTTCTCGTCCAATTTTACCTCTTTCATATTTACCTTCGATACCCACTTGTTTTAACTCTGTTATGGTGTTAAATTTAATAAAAGCCGCTTCAATATTTCTTTTTATTTTTGAAAAATCTGCAACACCAATGCCTATAGTATTAGCCAAACCAATTGAGCTTTTTCTAAGTTCTGACAACTTATCCACAAAATTTAAAAAATTTGCCAAAATATATTGGCCTTTAAATTCACCTTTTTCTGACATTTTTCTAAAAATCGCAGCTAAACTAGCAGCGTCTTCAAGAAGTTCTGATTTATTATTTTTTACGTACGTCATCATGTTGTCTATTTCTTCTTCTCTTTTTCTTGCACTTGGCTGTGATCCTATTCTTTTTGCAAAATCTTCCATCTCTGAGTTACCTTTAAATTTTTCAAAAAAATCTACAGATTTAGCGCCACCAGCATTCATAAATTCAGCAACAATTTTTTCCATATCAAAATTTTGAGGTTTTCTTGGTCCCTCCATTTCTGACATTATTCTATCTTTAAGATCTTTTCCTTTATTAAGCATAGCTTCAACCGCCTTACTTGTTTCAGATCCACCGCTTACACCACCAAGAGCTTCAGTCATTAAACCTGCGCTTCCTAAAAACATATTCACTTTTGCTGTTGCGTTTTTAAGATAATTTTTTTGCATCGCAACGTCATATTCTTTATCTAATTCTTTTGATTTTGCTTGTTTTTCGAACAAAGCAGTTTCTTCTCTGGCTTTATCATGTGGATTTCGAAATGGACTTAAATTTTTAATATCAAACATGGTTAGCTCGATACCATTAGCGAACTTACGCGTTATCTGCGTAAATAGAAGCCCCATTCTTTCTATTCCAGAAGTAAGATAATCAAAAAAGCCTGTAAAACCTTTATTTAAATAATCTATAGTTTTTGTGAATGGAATATCTTTTAACACGCTCGTCATTATTGTTTTTATTCCATCCCCCAAGAAAGCAAAAGCGTGTGAAACGTCTTGTGTAAAATCTAAAATTGTTTCTGATAAATTTTGAATAATTCTATCCATCATTGAAACTTCTTTGCTTCCTGAAGAGAGTTTTTCAGTAGCAGATAAAGCGCTTGTTTGAGAATCGGCTTTTCGACTAACGTCTAGCATTGCATTTTCTAATTTTTTTAAATCAACTGATTGTCCCGATTCTGGAATCAAATCTTTAAGATTTGAAGTTGTTATTCCATATAAACTTGTTGCAAGATCAGTTCTTGCTGAATCAATTGCTTTGGTATCACCGCCAGATTGAGAAACCGAAATTAGATTTTCTACACTAGTTTTGTAAGCTCTTATTAAATCAGTTTGTTTTGTGGCTGTGTCTGAAATTTTTTCTTTTAATTCTCCAATTGTCAATTTAGCTGCTTTTGTCGCTTCTGAAAATGCTATCAAACTTCCAACAGCAGCACCTATTGCTGTACCCCAACCAGGTAGAAGCATAGTTCCTATAGCGGCCCCAGTAGAAATTGATGTAACTCCAGTATTTGCAAAATTTTGCTGCATTCTTTCTTTCTCAGTTAGTTCATAGCGTTTTTTGTCTCCAAATGCTGCTTGTGATGCAATAGCTGAACCCAAAATTGGAGCAACCATTGCTGTTAACATATTAGACTGAAAAAAATTTGATTTTTTGCTTTCCGGAGCAGAATTATTGCTTGATGAAGTTGTGCTAGTAGATGCTCTTTGAGCAGCAATATTTTTTTTAATTGAATCGCCAAGAGCTTTATTTGTTTCTGTAACGATGTCTATTACTCCCGTACTAGCACTCAAACTCCTAGCTTCTAGTCTAATTGAAGTTTTTAACGCTTTCATTTGAGAAGCTGTTAAAGTGGTATCAGTTTCTAATTTACTAAGAGCAGCATTTAATTTATTAAATTGTGAAGTTTCAGCTTGAGTTAACGCGCCCAAACCACCAACTCCAAAAGCAGCATTAGGATTGACTATTCCAAAATTAGGAACATATCCTTTATTCATTAATCCAGCAGCTTTTTGCCCTCTCATTGAATCACTCAAAGCATTACTTAAACCACCATGATCGGCAATTGCGGAACTAAATGTTGGCTGACTCTTGTTCCTAATGTGTGGGAAAGGCTTATTATCGAATACGGCTTTTTCTCCGCTCATGCTTTCTTCTAAGCCCATTACTGCTTGTTTATACGCAAAGTTAGGAATAAAACCGCCATACTTACTATCTATATTTCGAACATTAGAAACACCAGCCAAATCAGATCTTAAAGCTGCATAATTAACCCCTTCTCCTACCTGTTCCGCTCTTTTACGATAAGGACTTAATCTCATTTCTGTACCAACCTTATTATTTTTAATTAAAAAATCTTCATAATATTTTCTCAATAAACTAGTTCTTAATTTAATTTCTTCCTTATCTACGAACTTACCAGATTCAGAATAATTTTTAAGAAAATCCCAAGAAGGTTTTGTTTCAGGATTTTTAGACCAAAAACCTCCAATAACTTTATAGAGTCTATCATAATTAACTCTTTTCATTTTACCAGAAATTTCACCAGTAAAAACAGCTTCACGATCTGGAACGTATCTTGAATTTCCAAAAGCCTCACTCATCATTCCCTTTTCAAGTCCCAATGAAGCGGTTTTCCCTCCACTAGATATTTTTAAAGCTGCTGTTTTAGCTTGATTTTCAGCACTTTTATTAACGTCTCCATATATTTTAGGATTAAGGAAAGAAGGGTCTGCAATAAAAGCGTTATGGCCTATTATGGCCGCAATCATATTATTCCAAACTTCTTCTAACATAGAACCACTCAATTTTTGACCGGGTATTCTAGCAACAGTGCCACTTAATCCAGTTCCTCCTTCAGGAAATAATTTTGAACCTGTTTGTGTTCTAAAGAATTTTATTACATCTGAAAAATTAGGAATAAAACCTTTTGCAGCATTCATTGCCAAGAAGTCAGGATTTTTAACGTATCTACTAAGCAACATATTTGTTTCTGCCGATAATGCTTTTACAATATCAGGACTACTCTTAGCCATTTGAGAATAGCTTGTTCCTGCAAGTTGAGAAAAAGTTTTACCAAATTCTGAAGGCAATTGATTTTCATGACCAAGCTCATTAAATGTGATAATTAATTCTTGTAATTTTGCGGCTTCTTGAGGATTAGTTTTTGATAATGTTTCGTATTTTCTTGTTAATTCTCCACCAAGACTTCCCGGTAAATTCTTTTTTGGATAACCTTTGTATTCTACACCGACACCCTTTTTTCTATATACCGCATCTAATGCTGATTGTTTTTGATTTGTTCCTGGTTGCAATATATAACCTCTCATCAAGTCATCTCTTATGTCTGGATGCGAAACGAGTTGCATCGCTTTAAATGCGAAATCCTCATACAATGGAGCGAATATATTACTATCTCCATTTTCATCTGCACCTTTAGCAGTACTTCTAAAATTGATTTGTCTGAAAGTATCTAAATCACTTGCTTTAGATATTCCCAAAGTAGGTTGAACAGCATCAAAAGCAGCATTACCAAATTTCTTAAACCAAGGAATTCTTATTGCGCTAGTAGGAGGTGCAAAATTAGGGATAAAACCTGAAAAGACTTTCAAATCACCAAATTTTGTTCTTCCCGCTCTAGCTGCTTTATACATTGCATCTTTTTTATCTTGCGCTTCATTATCACTCGCAGCAATACTTGACTGAGATAAAAATTGAATAGCTTTTGGATGCGTATAATCGCCTTCTGAATTTATTTCTTTCCATAGACCTCTTTTAGCTTTCTTAGCTTTTAAAGTTTTATCTATTAAATTTTTTTCATTTGCATATCTTAAATCGGGAACGCCATAACCTTTAGATATTAATCCTTCAGATAGTTCATCAGAAATGAAACTCAATCTATCATAAGCGGCTTTTCCTTCAGCATTAATAACGGAAGTAAATTGTTTTGATGTAGGATAATATTTTAAAGCAAGTCCTTTAGCTGATAAACCCCAGTTTTGATTACTTTCACTAGCATCTACTTTTTCTAAACGAAAATCTCTAATTCTTTTTATTGTTGCATCTGCCGTAATAGTATCTCCATCTTTTACCTCATATGGTGTAGCGGCGACATCTAAAACTTCAGAAAAATTAGGTATAAACCCACTATTCATATATGGATCAACACCCGTTCTACTTATAGCATTTTGTCTGTGTGTGCGGCCAGCTTTTGATCCAGCAGGAGGATTAATAAAAGGTTGAGCAAAACCGGGAACATATTTAACATCTTCCGCAGTATTCATTACTCCACCAACAGGAGATTTCACTACTTTACCGGGAGCATAACCACCAGCTTGTGCGCCAACTGTTTCAGCCATTCTTGTTGCA
>Ga0114973_10000878_pt1 | contig 22674 bp, 39 predicted proteins | sample M_140807_MF_Meta_FD_87025 | JGI IMG/M metagenome (GOLD analysis project Ga0114973, IMG submission 87025) | Freshwater microbial communities from Lake Montjoie, Canada to study carbon cycling - M_140807_MF_MetaG | ecosystem: Environmental > Aquatic > Freshwater > Lake | place: Lake Montjoie...
CTCGTTGGTGTTCCAACCGTTTTTCATCCCCTTGTCATCCATGAGGACCCATTCATCAAGACCCAGCTTTTTAGAAATATGGGCGAGTGTATTACCACGCACAAGTTTGGTCCGTGCTTTGGTCAAGAAACCTTCCTGGAGGTTCTCGTACTTATCAAATAACATTTTGGTGATTATAAATCCCAGAACTGAGTCGCCGATGAACTCGAGAGTTTCGAACGATTCGGTTAGGGTGTACTTTTTAAGGGCGGATTTATGCGTGAACGCTTTTCTATAGAGTTCAATATTTTTCACTCGCGTACCTACCAATGTATCTATTTTGATTTTAGATAGTTCGGGAGGTGGTTCGAGTTCCATGGTGGTGTTTTACTGGTTAGCACGTATTATTTTTAAGCTTTCTTCACGACTGGACGCTTCACTCCGGTTGCCGTAGCTGCTTTTTTAGGAGTAGAAGGTACAACTGGTTCGATGGTCTTGGTTTCGGCAACTGGTTCTTCGGTGCTAGATGCCTTGACATAATGAGGGCTAATGTACTTCTGGACGTTGAGGAATGTAACTTGAGTTCCATCAGTTGGTTTAAGAAGAGCTTGAAGCTTGTCGTCTAAGATGATGACTCGTCCGTTATCGGGATGCTTGAGGTTGTTCTCGGTAATGTACTTGTTGATTCTTCGAGTTACTTCACTACGGGATACTACTTCACCTTCGGCTAAATTCAAAAAAGTCTTGAGTTCTACACTTACTTCAATAGGCCTATTGAATCCGTTGTTTGATGCACGCGCCTTGGCCTTTTCACCTGTAGGGTCCTCCTGCTTGGTTCGCATCTTTCGAACGAGTTTCAGAAGGCTCTTGAGTTCGCTCTTGATATCGGAAAGTTCGGTTTTGAATTGCTCGAGAGTAATATTAATATCAGCCATTTGATTATGGTTTCATATTGTCATAAGTCTTTAAGCCCCTGACATTGTTAATATTGTCGTTGCTATAACCATAAACACTATGACGATATATAAAACAGGTACATCTGTTTTTGTGGACATTATATTATTCAGAATGTACGAAGAAGACGAAGCTATAGCCCCTATAAAATCATCAGGTGGTTCAGTTTTTGAACATCCTTTACCGTCTCGACACGACTGTGACGAACAACCATACAAAAATCCTTCATTGACTTTACCGCATGTTGGATTATATGAAAAACTCATCGATGATTCGCCTTTATTTGCATAACATTTACAACTCATTCGTATACTATTAGTGAGGAATATTTGGTACGCCTCCGACATTCAAAGCCATTCTATTCTCATATGTACAATCCTCCCATGACTCTGGTGAACAGTATGCGAATACCTCTGAAATACGACTCCTATCCGGCCTGTTCAAAACTATCTCATCGTCCAGTGATACGTATCGTTTAGTCGGTTGAGTATACCGATCTCTCTTGAACAATAAAATTATAATCAAGAGTAATACTATTATAAAGACTAATTCATGCATATGTAATATAATACTAATAAATATTAATTTATGGATTATTCTATAGTTCATAATCTTGCATTGCGTCTGAAACTCAATAAACTTGATGGATGTGGTATAGCTGCTCCTATTTTACTCTACGAGTACTTGAAACGGGTACATAAAATGACCCCTGAATTAGTTCAGGGGTACTATACAAGCGACAATGAAAAATGCTGGCACGTATGGGTTCGTCACAATGACACGAATTATGATATAGGTCACGTTCTTGCGTGTCTTATTGATCCCGAATTTAAAAAAGTCCAATATACGTTGAATAACACCGACGATATACAAGAAGGTCCTCAAGAACTTATTGACCAGTTTAAACTCTATCAAGAAAAACCAAGTGTTTTTTGGAAAAATACATCACGAACCCTTCAGAATTTTAGATCTAAGATATTATATACTACAAAGTGATCGATGGATTATATATACTATAGTGATGAAACTATAACAAAATTTGAAAAACAGGTTCTATGTCAGAATGACCCTTTGTTATACAAATATTACCTCACTGATAACATTACCGAATTTCGAAAACGTCTAAACCCTGATTCGTTTAAACTGATTGAACAATCCGTCTATGTATACATAACAGATACACTTAGGCCTATCATATTAGATACTATCGAATCCATATCGAAACATATGATACCATTTGGTAAACTTATTATTACAGGAGGTGAGGCGTTCAATACATATTTCGACCGAGAACATCGAATAGTTACCAGTGATATAGACACAAAGTTTGTACCTACATTCAAAACCGGGTCTACTTTTTTTAGTATGTTACAAGCATGTAAGTTGTATCTCTGGGACTACCTTGGTAAAATATCTATAGATTTAGACAAAAAAATAAAGAAAAGACTAAAAGTCAATAAACTAGCAAAATTTTTAGGTATATCGTTACCATCACATGCTCCATTTGTAACTAGACGATACAGTCTTATCAGAAAGACCATAGACAATCCACAGGTTCTTATAGACGTTGAATTATTTGCTCTCGATTTGAGGCTCAAGTATTATTCACCTGTGTTTGGTAAATGTGTACTTCAGAATATAGGTGGTATACTTGATATTGCATTTATGCGTCCTTATGAATTTGGTTACGAAGTCGTGTATAACGCGAATTTACAGGTGGCCAGTAAGGAGTTTCTTATAAATGATATCATACTTATGCAAAGTCTTGGTTTAAGACCAGATAAAGTAAAGAAAGACCGCGAACGTCTTTTTTCATTTGCTACACATGTACTCAAAATAAAAGGAATAGATTCGAGTATGTCACTTCAACAACTATATACAAAAATAAAACCATCATCTACTGTATATTCTTCTATTCACAGGAAAAATCCTTCCGTATCTTTTATAAACAATATCATAAAAAACATAAATCCTCTAAAATATTTCAACAGGACAACCGTACCATTCAAAACTAAAATATTATTAGAACATGTGATAGGCAGTCATACTCCTCTTCCAGATTTTAAAAATACCAGAAGCGAATATTATTTCGATGTACAGAAGAGAAAATGGCGTAAATCTACAGACCCTTCATACATCCGTAATATGTACCAGTACAGACCCACCGCTTTGCCTGTTACATTCAAACCGCTGCCTATACAAAACACATTATATGGATGGAATCCAGTACGCAATCGTAAAATGTCACCCGTACTTCGCACCAAAAGTGCTTTAATACCGTTTATAGGTTTAAAGAATATAAACAAAGTAAAAATACAGTCCAAATGAAATATACCGAACCAAAACAATTAGCAGACGGACGTTTTTTTGTACGTGCATCAAAAGATGACAATACACGGTTATTTATACAGCTCAATTCAAGTAAAATTATAAATTCTGATGAGCTTACACTTGAAGTTTCAAGTTCCGTTGTATCTAAAATACATAAGTTTGATAGTGAAATATTACAGGATGCCAAGGTGAATAGCGTTTCATGGTTCGGGAGAGATGTACAGCAGAAGACACTTGATACGGCCTACTCTAAAAGTGTTACAGCGGATAACTGTATGAACATTTTAAAAAGTTCGAAGGTTCCTTTGATTTATTATGATGTTAATAAAAATGTCAAAAATGAAACCGAACTCGAAAACGGTACACTATGTGATATTCTTATAGAATGTGTTGGTATATGGTTTCTCAAGAAGACTTTTGGGGTTCAATGGAGACTTGTTCAGGTCAGAGATACAAAACCTGTTAAAAAACAAGTGTACCTTTTCGAAGACGATGAGGAAGAAAAACAGGACGATGACTATGACTACATGTAGAAAAAAATCAATCAGTAATTGTAAAGATATGAAAATTAAAATAAACATACTACTTGTGGTCATAGTAGCTCTCATTGTTTTTTATATATTTTCAGGTAATATCAGTAAATATACAACCTATGATATTTTGAACCCTATAATCTCAGATGAAGATAATAGACCCTCAGGTCCTGGCTTGCGTGTCGAACGTTCGGATACCAGCTCATCTTACGTAAAGGGTTTCAGATCCTGAAAAAAAAATCCTTTTAATTATAAAGAAAGATGAAAGTTAAAATAAACCAAAAAATGATACTGTTGGTGGCTGTACTAGCTCTCTTTGTTTTTTATCTATGGTCTCGTAGTATCAGTAAATATTCAAGCAGCGGTATCAGCTCGAACATGAGCCCTATTGAAATGAGTCCCTCGGTACCAGGTTCATTTGTACCTCCTCCTCCAGCAGACTCTTACATGGCTCCTAGCTCTTACATGGGTCCACCCGCTCCTAGCTCTTACATGGGTCCACCCGCTCCTAGCTCTTACATGGGTCCACCCGCTCCTAGCTCTTACATGGCTCCATCTGCTGCTCCTAGCTCTTACATGGCTCCATCTGCTGCTCCTAGCTCTTACATGGCTCCATCTGCTGCTCCTAGCTCTTCAGGAACTGGATCTTATTTAGACAGTATTGATTCTATATACGGAATGGGTATTGATTCAGAGGAGTTAGGTTATGCTGAACTTGACGCTGATTTTTCAGCTGGTGTCAAACAACCAGATTGCTCTACCGGTTCAGGTGTAGGTCTAGCGTCTTCTCTATTACCACGTGAGGTTGCTAAAGTTGAGAACTTTGGAGACTTCGCACCAGATGATATCCTCAAGGGACAAAACTTTTTAGATACTCGCAATCAAATTGGTTTCCCCGAAACTATAGGTGGAAACATCAGGAACGGAAACTTGCAAATTAGAGCTGACCCACCTAATCCCAAACAGCCTTACGTATGGAATAACTCCACCATCGTACCGGATTTAATGCAGCGTGATTTATGCAGTTAAAGAATTTAGGACATCTTTATACAGATACAAATGGAAATCACAGAAGAACTTCGTAGAACAATGACCGAATGGGTCGAACTCAAAAAACAACTTGCAGAAGTCAGGAAAGATGTAAAGGTACTTAACGACAGAGAAAAACAATTAAAAGAGTCAATAAAGAAATTTATGGAATCTCAGCATATTGACAAGATAAACCTGAAAAAAGGTAAAGTCACATTAAAGACATCACATAAAAAAAGCAGTTTTACAAAAAAAGCAGTCGAGAATGGACTTCTTATTTTTTTCAATAACGATACAGTCAAAGTCGAATCGGTTATGAACTGTATAATGGATAATATCGAATCGAAAGATACGAGTGTTATATCACTCACGGGAATTAAAGAATAGAAGCGTTTATGATGTAAGTAAGTAAAAATGCCAGGCCAATTTGATGAAGAAATACGAATTATTGAAAACGAAGCTGTATACATTCAATTGGAAGATGATACACCTTATCATGCTCCAAAAGAACCATATGACTATGATGATTGGGTCTCTTTGTACTTTGATGACCTTCATAATATGTGGTCAATGTTACAACACTACAGGGAGACATCGAATCTTGAGCGTTATGTGCTCGAATACGCCAGCTTCACTGATTTTTGTGAATTCTCTTACCGAAACTCATGCGGGCTTTCAAATAATATATTTCGTAAAAGATATATATAAATGACCGATTTCGCAAGTCCTAAGCTTATTTTCCCAGCTGCTTTGTTTGCTTTACTAAGTCCAGGAGTTTTATTACAGCTTCCATCCAAGATACCAGGACGTGACGCAAACGCCTTTCGCTCCATGAAAACTGACCGTCTTTCTATTCTTTTTCATGCACTTGTTTTTGTTGTAGTCTATAAACTCGTGTCTATGGCCTTAGGTCTGGTATTAACTCAGGCTGATTTAGTTGTTCCTCTTACTTTGTTTATTCTACTAAGTCCAGGTATGTTAGTATCTTTACCACCAGGTGGAGAATCCAACTCTACATCATTTACAAAGGTTGCCGTTCATACCATCGTGTTTGCTACTGTATTCGCGCTTCTTCGTTATAAATTTCCTGATTTTTATTAGTATATGAACCACCTTGTTTTAGGTCCTGGTTCGATGGGGTTTTTCTCTATGCTAGGAGTGTTACAAGTACTCGAAAATACAGGTAAACTTTCAAACGTCCATGAGATTTCAGGATGTTCAGCCGGTTCTATAATAGGACTATTGTTATCTATTGATAATCCTTACACTGTACGTGATATACTCAACACGACATTATCGATAGATGTACCTTTGTATACACAAATGAACCTGTCATCTTTCTTTAATACATTTGGGTTTATATCACATACACCTATAAAGGAACTTCTTATTCGTTTGTGTCACGATACGAATCCTACATTTAAAGATTTGTCTAAAAAATTAACAGTTTCAGCATGTTGCGTGACAACGCAAAAAACCGAATATTTTTCAGTCGATACTCATCCTACTATGTATGTCATAGACGCTATATGTATGAGTATTTCTATACCCCTTTTATTTTCCACTTACACCTATGACAATAAATCGTATATAGATGGAGGAACACTTGAAAAAGTTCCATTGAGTCCATTTTTACATAAAGACCCTCGTGATATTATAGTCGTTTATATACACATGGTAAAAACAATCAAAAGTGATATAAGCACGCTTAAAAATTTCATGACAGCTTGTGTTGATTTATACATGAGTAATATGGAAGATCCACCTCTTTTTTGTGATTGTGAAAGGTATGCCATCGACTCTAATATTTTTGATTTTCATAATTTTGAACTTGATTATGATACCAAACTGAAAATGTTTATGCACGGTCAGCAAATAGCCCTCGAAAAAGTCGGTGTGACCAAGTAATCGTACTGGTCAATTAATGTTTTGTCACCGTCAACCATGAACACGTGCTTCAAGATATCGACTAAATCAATCGTATCTTGAATTGCTGTATGACTCTGTTTGTACATTGTATTATTTTTTACAAACTGAGAAAAACTTTCAAGTTTGAACGAGTACATCCCGTTATATGTCGTGATAGTACCTGGATGATTCTTGTACTTTTCGATGAATTTTGTAGCTCTATTCGTTATAAGACTCATTGAACATATTAATTGAATATTTGACCATCTCGTGTCATACATACCAGTTTTAGGGTATTCTTTTAGGTAATTCTTTACAATTCGTTTACCTTTTATGAAATTTTGAGTTTTTACCAAAAAATCCAAATCGCTTAAGAGATTATGAGACATTAGAATATTTCCATGTGATATCACAAAATCAATCACGTACTTCACAGCATCAAAAAAATTCACGTATACGACTTCCATATCATAGGTTGCCGCATTGAACAAATCACCAAGTACCTTTTTTTGTGTATTTTGATGTAACTGAGTACTTTCGTTTTTCAGAGTTTCTCGTATATATATCAGAACCCCTTTACCTTTCGTGCATTTTGTACCTTCCACGTGAACAGGAATAAGACAAATAGAGTGTATACGACCTTCATACGATGATTCGAAATCGGATACAACAAATTTCATATACTATACGTATCATCCATTTTTTTATATATAATACATAATAATAGAATGGATCCATGTCAATTGGGTACGACCAATAATTCAGCACGCGCTAAAATACAATCGAATTATGAACTACCTGCATACATGGTCAAAAAGATGAAGGCGAGTGATATATGCAAGACGTACCAACGATGTAAAAACCCTAATGTGTTACCGCCCATGAAACTTGTAAGGAGGAATGATTACATTTATTATATAGATTCGAGATCGATTCTAAAAGTGCGTGATTATGAAACACTTCTTACTCCGGGTTCACCAATTGAAGATTTGCGTAAAATTAGTAAACTTCTCGGATTGTCTTATCAAAATGACAAGAAGAGTGAAATCAAATCAAATATCATGATATTTTTAAACAAATCGGGTATAGCCGAACCTATTCGTATTCGAAACTGTAAAGTCAAAAAGGAAGATACCACCACTAATTACCAGCTCTCTAACACCAACACCACCGCCAATTACCAGCCCTCTAACACCACTAATTACCAGCCCTCTAACACCACTAATTACCAGCCCTCCACCACCACTAATTACCAGCCCACCGTCACTAGTTACCAACCGTCTTATATAACACGGACAAACAACTCAATTAGTAATAGATACACTTCAAGACCACGGTTTAGTATACCTAGGATATCAAGGTACCGTAATGATAGTAATAAATATTATAATTTAAGTTACAATAAAAGTTATAGTCCCAGTAACAATACGGATGAAGAATATAAGAAAATTCAATTGCGTCAGAAATTAGCAAGTCTTACAACACAAATACAGAACCGACTAAAAGGTACAACCACCACCAACACCAAGAACGTCACCGGACCCACCAACACCAAGAACGTCACCGGACCCACCAACACCAAGAACGTCACCAACACCAATACCAAGAACGTCACCGGACCCACCAACACCAAGAACGTCACCAACACCAACAACTCAAGTAAAAGACAATTAAACAATTTGACAAATAGTATAAAAAAAGCTGTCGGTGAAGAGAACACATCCTAAAAAAATTTATGTGTATATATAATAAATGAGCAATAAGAATCCAAGACATTTCACGGAAAAAGGCAAAGAAATTTTAAAATCACTTGGTGATATGCTTTCAAATACAAACAATACTGCAGCAGGTTTGACGCGTAAAATTTCAATTGCGACTAATATTTTAAAGGTAGCTTTGCCAACTATATTCAGAGAATACAAACAAGAATATGTAAAAGTATTTGATCGTAATGCCCCATCGGAACCACCACAAATCATGAAAATGGATCGTATTTTACAACAAGGACGTAATAACAAGGCTGCTGCTAACGCTGAGGCGGCTAAAAAAGCAGCAAACGAGAAAGCAGCGGCAAATCAGAAAGCGGCAGCTAACGCTGAAGAGGTGGCTAGGAAGAGGGCTGCTAACGAAGAGGCGGCTAAGAAGGCAGCGGCAAATGAGAAAGCAGCGGCAAATCAGAAAGCAGCAAACGAGGAGGCAGCTAAAAAAGCGGCAAACGAGGAACTTAAGAAGAGAGCGGCAGCTAATGCTGCAGAAGCTGCTAGGAAAGCGAAGACTGAACTAAATAGTCTTTCTAAAAGTATAAGAAACGCGGTAGGCGATAATAACAATTCTAACCGGCCGAGTGGTTTCCTTAAATCTTTACAGAACAGAAAAATTGGTTTAAGAAAAGTTGAACCAGTTGTAAATAAAGGACTAGATTTTATAAATAAAAAACCAGTTTTTATAAAAAACCGACGAGTTTTTATAAATAAAAGACCAGTTTTTACAAATAAAAATCTGGAAACAGCAAAAGCTGGTTTGAGACCAGTTGTTAAAAGTGGTAATCAAATACCTGTTAATAATCATCTTACTAATACTCAAAGAAATATGCTTGAAAGAAGAAATGCTATGAAAAAACCTAATAACACACCCGGTAATAGTTGGGAAAATAATAAATAAGAATAATAAATGAGTTGTCCATACAAAAACATATTCGGAAAAGTAAAAGAAGGTGTACACAGTTATCGTATATTCGATTTTGCGGTAGTTGATACGGTTCTCACGCTACTTCTGGCTTTTTTTCTAGCTCGGGTACTGAAACAGAACGTATTCTTTGTATTTACATGGTTACTTGTCATAAGCGTATTTGTCCATAAGGCGTTCTGCGTAGAAACTACTTTAACAAAACTCGTGCTACATTAAATATGAAATTGCAGTGTACAATTCACAAACCGCTTACATGTATAAACGGTCGGTACTACATTTTTCTCAATCTGTTATCACAATCAGATATACAAAAATGTACAAAGAAGAACGTCGATATAAATCCATTACAGGGTTCGGTTCTTAAAGTCAAGGTTCCTTTCAGGTACAATCGTATCATGTGTAAAACCGATGGTATAAAGACCATTCACGAAGCTCTAGAAGGCGATCATATCATGGTCGATATAGAATATACAGGTGAGTGGTCTATAGATGACACTACACATGGTTCAACTTGGAAATTAATGTATTATATATATAAATAAACAATGTTACCAGATAACAAATTAAAACCTCATTTAGAAGAAAAACTATCTGAATTACCAGACTATTTGATTTCGTGGATAGCTCGATATCCTCACGTACAAGATTTGGCAATTACGATAATGCACAAAAGATTCCAAGAAAAATTAAACAAAATTCAGAATTATGACCGACTTAAAACAAATATCAATACGAGAAATTTATCACCTAATCAACGCCAACAGTTAAATCAATATAAACAAAAATTGTTTAAACATAAAGTAAATAAATTGGTCAATATTAACAGTCTCGCTCCAATTTTACAGAGTAAAAACTCTTACAGTAACGGTGAAAGGAGAATAGCTTAGAACAGAATACAAAATCTAAAAAGAAAATTTAAAAATGCGTCAAGAACATCATCTTATGAATTCAAAAATGGTATTGCTGCTAGACTACGTAGAAGTGCGAGTCACGGGTTAAATACTCTAAAAAACAGAACGAGAAGTCTTTTTAGTGGATTTAAACGTGAACAACAATAAAGAATAGAAAATTCCTATTACTATTAAGTATGGACGGTACATTTTTAGCTCGGTACGAAAAAAATATAGAAAATTTTAAGAATTTGATGGTATCAGAACCGGAAAAAGCAAAAATTCACGAGAATAATATGCACGAGTACATGCTGAATTGTATACCCTATATCGAAAAGTATTCAAACGCTTCGAAATCGAGTGACAGTACGGTATACGATTCGTTACTATGTACCAAGACCACAAAAGGGTTACAGAGAAGAGACTTGTACCATGATTACCTCAGAAAAGTAGAAAATTACCAAGGTGAGCTAGGTAACCAATGTATAACATCAATAGATACATCACGGTGTAAAAATTGCAAGTCTACGAATTTAGTATTTGACTATATACAAAGTCAACAGATATGTGTATCATGTGGTTTATGCGAATACTACCAGTCGAAAGAACTTAGTTATAAAGAGGAACAAGAAACATCTGAGAAAATCATAACATATGCTTACAAAAGAGACAATCATTTCAATGAATGGATTTTACAGTTCCAAGCCCAAGAACAAACTTCTATACCCGATGAAGTTATAGATCAGTTACGAAACGAATTCAAAAAACAAAAAATACGAAACTTGAACGAGATTACCCATACAAAGGTACGCAATCTACTAAAAAAATTGAAACTTAACAAGTACTATGAGCATGTACCTTATATAACTAACATTTTAAACGGTGTTAACCCCCCTAAAATGTCACAGGAACTTGAGGATAAATTAAGACAACTTTTCAGAGAAATACAAGAACCGTTCAATAAATGGTGCCCCGAAAACCGCAAAAATTTTTTGAGTTATTCGTATGTACTCTACAAGTTTTGTGAACTTTTAGGTGAAGACCAGTACCTTGACTGTTTTCCTTTACTTAAATCAAAAGAAAAATTACATCAACAGGACCTTATATGGAAGAATATATGCAATGAACTGAAATGGGAATATATATCGACCAGTCTAATTTAAAATTTTTGATAAAATAGCATATAAAAAGGGTATACCCGAAACCGAATTTAACATTTGTAATTTAACTGAGAGTCGGCTGCTTTTACCTGTCCCTGAACTTGAGCTTTTACTTGTCCCTGTCCCTGTCCCTGTCCCTGAGTCTGAACTTGAACTTTTTTTGTCCTTTTTTTTATATACAAAAAAATAATATAAAACCGCTATCACTATTAATATTACTAATATAGCAACCGATATAAATATATATTTTTTCTTTTTGTTACTGTTTGTTAAATTTTGTAGATGAGTATTGGTTTTTAAATTTTGTAGATGAGTATTGGTTTTTAAATTTTGTGATTGTTTATTAATAGTCGCGTTCATTTATTATATACATATAAAAAAATAATAAACATAAGAGGTAGTAAATGAGATATTTAATATCACCCGTCGTGGACTTTTTACATTGTATAAAAATACCAGATTATACAATAAGTTCCATAAAACTAAAATACGTACAAAAGAAACAACCTGTAGAGAAACGTAAAGGAGTATGGAACAAAGAACAATATTACTGGACAAATGAAGGCAGTACACACTACGTACATTACCCACGTAAAGATTATGAAACCCGACAGTCTGATTGGTTACCAGATAATACTTTATTCATCATAAAATATTGGTACAATAACCGAAAATACGTGTACATGACTCGAGACAAAAACCATTCATGGCCTCCTGCAGAACCTAAAGATGTCAAATTCAGGTTACCTATTATAAAAGTTGTCATCGTTAAAAACGATAATACGATTGAATGTATCACCAAAAAATTCAAAAAAGCTGCCGGACCATATGGCAATTTTTTCAATCAACCTGTGACTCCATACGATATCATAGATATAGTTGAATTTCAATGTATGGTTATGGTAAACGTCATGAATATGACATATAAATTCAATAACGATGAAATTATTCAGTTACCTTAGTAGCCATATAAAAGTTCATTTCACCGAGATTCGCCACATTGTACTTGAGGGTCAGAAACCTGTTCTGTTCTTCTTGTACAATTTGGACGGTTGAGCACATGCTTGTTGCTTTTGTGAACAAGTTTAGATACTTTAGTGAATATATACCATGTATATGTCCAATAAAATTCTCTGTGCAGTTTATAGTCGTTTCTTGATTCGCAAAATCACCTTCGCATCCTATTGTAAGGCGAGTATCGGCACGACTTATTTGTATTTCTTGGCCTATATTATTCATGTCCCTACATATTCTCTGAAAATCGACCGATGACATAATGGTCGTGACTGATACAGGTACGTTAGGTACTTCTATAAAGTCTTCGTTTATATCAAGCAACTTGAGTTGAAAATTTGTACTGGTTTTTTTATTCGAGTTTTCTATCCGAATATTCATATTCTCTTTATTGTTTATTTCGAATATAAGTATATCATTATTCGATATCGTTTTCAAGAGTTTGAATGTATTGGTTACATTTATACCAGCTACGACCGGTTCTTTACATTCATACTCTTCAAAATTATCAGCCATTAGCTTGAAATCAACCAGGGCTGTTCTTGCTGTATCAAGTGTCGTGATGCGTATACCTTCGTGATCGAAATAAATGTTTATATCGTTCAGAATATCTTTAAGAACTTCAAAAGCCGATTTTAAAGCAGATGCTTGAACTGTTTTAAATTTCATTTACGTGGTTAACGTCTTTAATCTTTATAAGTGTTAAAAGCTTCTCCGACATTTCTATTAATCTTGAGTTCTAGTTCTTTTGTCATAGCCGGCTGAAGAGATTGTCCATACATATCCAAATTGAAAAACGAATCTTCAGTCGATTCGCCATCTATACCATATGCTATATTACAACCTTGACCTACTGGACAATTTGATATGTCACTTGGTAAAAGTGATTCAAGCCATTGTTTTATTTCTGAACCAACTAGTATCTTGTTATTTTTGGTAAGCATCGTCGGCATTCGTGATATTTTTTTCTGGTACTCTCCAGGTATTCCATTTGTATGAATGTTTTGAAGCTGTATAATCGATTTCAATTTTTCGTTAGTGTTAATGTATTCTAACAAATCCTTACAGTGTGCACATTTATGACTATAAAGTAACAGTGCAGCCATTATTATAGTCTTACAACAATTTTCTTATATTTTTTTAAACGCACATAGTAATAATAAATGAAAGACGACTTGATTATAATTGCCATTATCTGTATTTTTATGCTTTACACACTTTACCCCAAGAAGGAAGGATTTTTCGAGACATCAGGATATAATAAACCACTGAACATTATCGACCATAAATCAACTAAATCACTTACCGGTACATACAAGAGTGTATCAGGTATAACAAACGACGATATAGCCGAAGCAGTGACCGCTGCTGAAAAATACCTCAGTAAAACAACTGGTAGATGTGTATATATCATCGAAACCAATAAAATTGAAAAATCAGTGAACGAAAAGGATTCTGTACTTTACAAATGTAGATTTATGGTCATGGTGAAAGACTCTGGATTTCCTTACGCTTTTGGAGTTGATATAGAAGTACTAGACGGTGAAGTTATTACTGCTCGGACTCAATCATTTACAAGTAGTAGTCAGGCTATAGTTGAAGAAAAAGAAGGTAATTTTGAGGATATCGAGAAATTTTATGATTCTAAAATTAAAGACGTATTTTAGTAAGTATGTCACTCACAATAAAAGAGTTGCAAAAAATAGATGATAAGAAGAACAAAATAAAAAAAGATACATACATCCACATTTATGACGATTGTTGTCGCAAGATACGCTCAGCAGCGAGTCTCAATGAAAAACAGATATTTTTGAAGATACAAAAGTACGTATTTGGGTATCCTACATTTAATGTCGAAAAAGCCACTGCGTACATCAAAAGACAGCTTGTAAATGGAGGATTTCACGTGGTACAATTATCATCAGACGAGCTGTATGTATCATGGACTCCTGTTTCTAAAAAATCTGAACCTGTTGTTGATAATACACCGGAAGAAACCTTACCAAATCTTATAAACTTGAAAAAATTAGCGCGTAAATACAAACCATAAAAAGTACCAAACATATAATAAATGGATAATTTACATGTGCTCGTAGAAGCGAAAAAAGAGTACACTGAACAGCTCAACAATGTCATGTGTCCTCTTATGATTGAAGTTTTTCAAGAAATTTATAAAAATTCGTGTACTCTATCGAAAGGTAAAAAAACGCTCATGTACTTTCAGAAATTGTTACAGGAAGTAAAACTTTGGAATAGTACCATCATAACACAACATGCTGATGATATAATGAAACGTTGTACATGGTTTAATGATTTACTTACGGCCGTTTTTGTGAGTCACGTGAAAATACTTTCATCGGTGCGATTGAAGTCTGAAAGTAAAAAAATATCAATACGTTTACCAACTGCAAGTGATTTTTTGCATACGTGTTATATAAAAGCAGCGGGAGACTTGTATAAGGATCCGTACATTTACCATGAGGAGTACAATGAGTACGAACGTGACGAACTGTTATGTAAAAGGTTCAAGGAGTGTATAGATTCAACTATAAAAGAACTGGTACCTATCCAAGAAATTTTAAAAACGTACGTATCACCGAGTGATATAGAAGACGACGGTGGTATTATGGCCGGTGGTCCATTGCCTGATATAGAAGAGCCTGCAATACAAGAACCAGAACCAGAGTCAGACCATGAAGAAACAGAAGACGAAGAAAAGAAGATTGTAACAACACAAGAAGATGATGTCTTATTCGGTGATGCGCCAGATGAAAAAAAGAAAACTCCGTTATAGATAATAAAATACCATGGAAAATCTACGTAATCCAGTATACGCCGCTATCGCATCAGCTGTTATCACCTATGCCTACATGTACGGAAAAGACTCAATAAACGGAGTACCACCACAAGAAAACAGTGTTTATATAAAACCAGCTGTACTGAATGCTATACTTGTATACTTTATCGTACATGCCGGTTCTGCATCGAAAGAAACTATATCAACTGAACCATTTTAACTTAAAGATAAGATATATTAATTGTGTATATGTCTTCAATTACTGCTTGGTGTGATATGATGGAACAATTCCTATCCGAATTATCTCGTACGTTTCCAGAAGAAACAAGTGTTAAGAAATACGGGACTTCGTTTGACCTTTTACGTAAGACGAACCCTCGTAAATGTATAGACGTGTACATGAAAGGAACAGTTAACTCAGCCGATAAAATTATGCAGAAAAATCCTGATTTTTTCATAGATATGGAACAAGTCATGGGAATTGACCTTTTAAAATTCTGGACACCGGACTTGTCTGAGAATACGAAAAATGCGATTTGGCAGTACATTCAAACACTCTATTTACTCGGTACGACTATCACTTCCATTCCTCAGGATGCACTTTCGGCTATTGAAAACGTGGCCAATAAATGCGCACAGAGCATGCAAAACGGAGACGGTACTTTTGACGAAAAAACGCTCATGTCTGGAATGTCAGGACTTATATCATCTTTGGGTAGTATGATGGGTGAAAAAAAACTAGAGTTGTAGTATATATATGACAGAACGTATTTGGTTCGACGACCCAAGAAATCTCGTAAGACCTGACAAGTTGGTATCATTCTGGCCATCTGTAAATCAAAGTGTAGCCGAGAGATTTAATGCAACTTCTCGGTTTGTTATATACAGTGGTATTGTACTGTACGCCATCAAAAAAGACGATAGAATTCCTATTATAGTTATAGTTACTTTATGTGTATTGTTTATTATGTACAAAGGTAAAATAACCACACAAAGTCTTTTTTTTCAAGAAGAAAAAGAAACATGTCAACGACCAACCAATGATAATCCGTTGGCTAACGTACTTATGAATGATTACGTTGACCGACCCAATAGATTAGGGGCGTGTTCGTACGACGATGTTGATACAGATGTCAGGCGATTTTTAGATGATACTATAATAGTAAATAACACCCGATCGCGCAGTGCTTTACCGGAGTACCAGCGCCGAGCAGCCGCTCGACAGTTTATATCTTCACCAGTCACTACTATACCAGGTGACCAGACTGGATTTGCTGAGTGGTGTTATGGTAAAAAAAATAGACCATTGTGTCGCACGGATGGATCGATGTGTGACCCAAATGCCCGTGGGGTACAGCTAGAAGCATTTGCTGGTTTGGATTATTCCGGTAACAGTAGAACCTTTTAAGTAAATAATTAATATAATATATTAAATAAGTATAATAATGAACTATCAACTCCAACCCGGTTTGATAAACATAGATGAACAAACTACGCCCTCGAGTTCAGCAACTGATTCTTTTGTGATACCTCCTCAACCAAGTAATTTAAATTTGTGTTGCCGACCTAATACGGAACTGTATGGTACAGCTCCTTACAAAGCTGGTAAAGGAGCTCCGAATCATCTTATTGAACTAGATGACATGTTGAGACCTCAATCGACTACCCAATTCAAGAAAATTCTTACTGATACTCTACAAGAACATTCGTTCCCATGGAACACTATGCCATGCAGTGTTGAATTACCTACCAAAACAATCGTGCCTGGTAGTACCAGGGCTTACAATCAAAATATCATGTACGAACAGAGATATGTTAATAAATAAAATCTCTCTCTATTTCAATTAAATATGGCAGAATTGATTTCAATTGCCGGTATATTAGCACTCGCTTACATGGGTAAACGTATGTCACAACCCAAGGAAGAATATACAACAACAACACTTAACCCTATCATTGAAGATAACAATGAACAGTCATTTTCAAGAATACGCAATACATATACAGGTGTTGATAAACCACTCAAGACTGAAATGAATAATACATTTGCCGATATAACACCGAACAGGTACCCAGGTGGTTTACCATCTTATTTATCAGAAGTGTCAAACCCCTACAGGTCAGGTAACATGCAAAACGTTTCACCTATTGAAAAAATGATGGTAGGTCCAGGTTTAAACGTAGATTCGAGTGTACCGGCATATGGAGGGTACCAGCAAATGTTCAGGGTAAGACCACCTAATGTAGGTGCTTATAAACTTACTACTTTACCTGGTCGTTCAGGTCCGGCTGTTGATGTATCAGGTGGAAAACAAGCACAAATTTCAACTTTACAGCACAAGATTGCTCCTAAAACCGCATTTTTACCGTCCCGTAGACCACCTGTACCGGGAAGAGCTCATGAAGTAACAGCACCCGAAAAACATGGAAGTTATGAAAAAACGATGAGACCTACTATCCGTTCAGAGAATACGACTCGTACAGATGGATTACAGTATGGTCCAGCTAAGAGAATTGTGAGTGCTCTCCAATCTGCATCCGATCCTTCGAGGAACAAGGGTGACATTAATACGTACAACGGTCGTACATCAGGCCCTTCACCTGGTATAGCGGATTTCCGAGGCGGATACACAAATTCATCTACTGATTTGCGTTTGGCGGTAAACCGAGGCAATCAAGACAGAGCCGCAAACGCTGGTCGAATGAATGTCAGCATGGGAACGCCTGGTAACCTTACCGCCGTGCGCATAGACAATACAGATACACAAGGGCGCGTAAATCCAGCAAACGGTGGAGCGTATCAGAATTATGTAAAACCACTTTTACAAGATGGTATAAACACCTTGAAAGGATTTGAGAATCCTAGAGCTACTTCTCAATCATTAAGCGTAGCTCAACGAGTTCTTGCGAATAATCCTTTGACAAATTAAGTTGGTACTAATTAATGGAACACATACTAGAGGTTGATAGTAGTGAACGTGACTGTATAAAATTTCCAAATCCGAATGATTTTACGGTTCACCTCAATACACCTATATATAACATTACCAATCTCAAACTCATATCAGCTCGGATACCAACTTTCCAACTTATGATTAATACGGCTAATAAACAGTTTGATGTTGATAATAAGACTATCATCTTACAAGAAGGTAATTATAACGGTACATCCTTAGCAACTATGTTACAAACTTCACTTCAACCTCCTTCATCCAACGTAGATTCCGTAACATATTGTAGCAATACATACAGTCTTACATTTTCAAATGTAGCGGCAACTTCGGGATTTTCAATGCAATTCTATAGTGGTTCAAATGGGTACACTTCTCGAACTGCGTATAGTACACCGGCAAATGTACTTGGGTTTCAGTGTATTGATACACCTTTCACTACTTCTCTAACATCAGGAGCGATTGATTTAACCGGTCCTTCTAATTTGATTGTCAGAATGTCATGTAATGATGACGATTTAGAAAAAACACTATATGTGGACGGATCCACGTTCAGTTTTAATTCAAATGTATATGATTTGGAGTACCCTCCAGTTTTAGAACCATTTTATATGGGTCGAATAATTGCATTCTCCGATACAAAATCGTTCATAGAACTTAAGGGAGCAAACGATGCGGTTGAGTTTTATTTCCATCGTGGACCTATCAGTACGGCTTCTAAATTGCGATTTCGTTTATATTATAACAACTTCAATAAATTGATACCTTACGATTTTCGCTACCAAAATTATTTCATGAAATTCAAAATAACCTGTGTGACTGATAAATTCAAATTACGAGATAAAGAAGACTTGTACCCTGAGCTTCCTGAACCTATAAACCTCGATTTTTTAGAGCCACCGAATAAGAGTTTTTTATATTCAAAGTATTTCATTTATTTTGTAATCACGTGTTTAGTTATGGTTGGAATATCCATGGTAATTATGAAATCGTAAGTTACTCTGGGAAATAACATAAATCTTCTTGTAAAATCATACCTACTACGAGAGCCTTTTTAGTCTTGTACATCTTTTTTATTGATTTTCTGGGAATTGTGGTAAAAGATTTCTCACTGTCTAAATCACTTGCATCGAAATCAGGCTCTTCGGTATCAGATGTCTTATCATAGTCTGAATTATCACTGTCATAATCTGAACCAATTGCACATGAATTCTCAGGTTCCCATCCAGTTGGTTCAGGTGGGAGTGACTTATACTTCATACTTATTATGGTCTATAGATGTTTTTAATATCTTTTCAATCGGCGATTCTGGTATCCATTCGTCCCATGTATCGTTTGCATAATTTATATCGTTCATGAGTGAATCAGGACCTTCGTATCGTATAAACTTTTCGGTCTCTTCATCTACTTCGTCTTCGTCTTCGTCTTCGTCTTCGTCTTCGTCTTCGTCTTCGTCTTCGTCTTCGAGTATAGAACCCGTAACTTTACCAGTCACGTTACGGGCTGCATACCTTAAACAGTACTGTACATCTGAACTGGTTATATAATCCCTACCGGTACTTTTAGCATATTGACCTGCTAGTACCATCCCTGATTCTAGAACAGGGGTTAAAATGTTTATAGCCGATTGGATGTATTCTTCTTCCATTTATTTCCGATTATAACTATAGTATGAATATACAGCTCAAAAAGTTTAAGCCAGAAAACATGCCCGACGACAAAGTGTGTGTATTTATTGGTAAGCGTGGAACGGGTAAATCAACCTTAGTAACTGATATTTTATACGCCAAAAGGCATATACCAGTAGGGATAGTTATGTCGGCTACCGAAGAAGGAAATCATCATTATAAAAAATTTGTACCGGATTTGTTTATATACGGTGATTATGACCGAGACGCCATTGAACGAGTTCTTGATCGACAGAAGAAAATTGTAAGTAGCACCAGTAAAACAAATTCAAGCGCCTTTATACTTTTGGACGATTGTATGTATGACAGGAGATTCATGAAAGACGTATGTATACGCCAATGTTTCATGAACGGTAGACACTGGAAACTATTTTTCATGTTGACCATGCAATACTGTATGGACTTATCACCCGATCTTCGAGCGAATGTAGACTACGTGTTTATTTTACGAGAAAATGTTATACAAAACAGAGAAAAGTTGTACAAATCTTTTTTCGGTATATTCCCAACTTTTGAGATGTTCAACCAAGTCATGACATCATGTACCGAAAATTATGAATGTCTCGTACTTGATAATACGTCCAAAAGTAATAAAATACAAGATTGTGTATTTTGGTACAAGGCGAAACCACGTGAAAATTTCAAAATTGGTAGTCCACAAATATGGAATTTTCATAAAAACAATTACAATTCAGCACACGATCCAACATCTAAAACACCACAACATCAAAAAACTACTGTGCGAGTAACTAAAAAAAATTAAATATAGTATAACTAAATGCAGATATTCGTAAAAACGTTAACTGGCAAAACGATAACACTCGAAGTTGAATCAACTGATGCCATATCTACCATAAAATCAAAAATTCAGGACAAGGAAGGTATACCACCGGACCAACAACGTCTTATATTTGCAGGTAAACAACTTGAAGATGAACGAACTTTAGCCGATTATAATGTACAAAAAGAATCCACTTTACATTTGGTTTTAAGGTTACGCGGAGGATTCTAAAAGTATAATTCTAAATGTATCATATACAAATGGATACATTTGACGTATATGATTCAGAATCGAATATGATGACTCCTATTGAAAATGCATTTATACCCGAAATGGATCAAAATGATTCAGAAAAAAATATAGATAACATAGAAATGGACTCTACACCTTTATCAGAACTCATGAGCGAAAATGAAGTAATGGACAACACGACATTACAAAACCCACGTATGATGCCACCACCTCAGCAGCAACAGCAACAGCAAGTAGCTAAACCGGAACAGGTGTATAAAAAACAACCGAAACAGGAAACTCAGTACCCGTTCAATTTAACAGCTGAACAAATGGATTCACTTATTGCAGGAGTTGCTGCCATTGTCGCATTTTCCACAACTGCACAGGATAAGCTCGCTAATTTCGTGCCAAGTGCATTCGATGAAGTTGGACAACGAACTACGATGGGTATACTATTCACCGGTTTAATCGCTGCCATTACATATTATATTGTGAAACGGTTTCTTGTACCGGGGCAGACGGATAAAAACTAAAAGGTGACGAAGGTACAACACCAGCAACGAAAATAAGAGTAAGAAATAGTGCGGTTATACCAGCGTAGTACGCAGGTCCAGTCGTTTTACTATTAGATGGATCTTGGACCCTCTCTTTAATAGTAGGATTTCTAAGCAAAAGAGCAGCAACACTCATCGTTATCAGAGAGGCTGTAAATATAAGAGGCATACTAACATGAAAATGTGCCTGTTCTGAAGCATATAAAAGTACAATTGGGTACAGAAATATAAACGTTAATACTTTAGCCCATGCCGGGTTTGATAAAAACAATGACAACAGTGGCAATAACATAACAATGGCCCATGTGAACAAACTACGTATAACATCGGAAAAAACTGGACGGGTACTCATGTATTATATATATTAATACAGAAATTAATCATGAACTGATTTACCACAAAAAGGCGTGGTTTTAGGTATAGGTTCATATATTCCTAAATCTATACAAACCTTTTTGAGTTTTTGAAACTTTTCCCAGAATTCTCCATCGTGTGAGTAAGCTTTCACTGTAGAATGGGTTAGTTCATGTAACAGTACATGAAAAATTTGATTAGGTTCTCCATCTATACATAACCCTATTTCACATCCTTTATTTACGTTGTAGCCTATTTCACCGAACCTTTTTCTGAAAGCTGTTATAATGATACGTTTACGAAGTACTTTAAATTCATCTGGACAATTTTCGATAAGTATATTGTACCTTCTTTTCACTTCGGTAAGTTCGGGTGGTTCGGTTGTGTTTTTGATTATAAATACAACCAATATGAAAAGTATCAAAAATAGTAACATCTTACTATTAGTGCATGATAAAAATAAATTGACTATAGAATTGTGAAATAGGTTCCCAACGATGTAAACTAAAACCTAAATCACTTAGGGTTTTTATGAGTGTATCCTTGTATGCTATAGGTTCGGGTTTAGGTCCGTCTTGATAAAATGGGGTATCATCCAGAAAAACGTATATTTTTTCACCAAAATTACCATACCCTGATAGATCTGATTTACGGATGATAAAACTATTAGATTGAGTATCATTCCATGGTGTGTATACGATGATACGTTCTGAATCGGGTATAATACCTATAAGTTTACCGCCTGGTTTTAACTTGTCTTTTATAGACTGTAAACTACTGTAGAACAAGTTTGATGTTTCGAAAATATAATGCAATGAAAAATTATAAC